>OCTX012272895.1_pt1 | contig 42384 bp, 34 predicted proteins | sample 1539691 | NCBI WGS metagenome assembly OCTX01 (sample SAMN02144231, study PRJEB22623) | gut metagenome | biome: sheep rumen | host: Ovis aries | place: New Zealand
TTTTATCCATGATATTATTATATCATGTGTCAAATCTGTTGTCATGTACCGGTTAAGTGAAGTGAACTATTGGCATTTCGGGAGACAACAGTTGCGGATATATGACTGCACGAGATCTTGGGAAGCACAATATGTAATAACAGACGTATGATAGATCCATGCAATTTATACCTCGGACTCATTCGTGAAACGCATAGTCCGCTTTTGATACATACAAAACAAAAAGCTGGCTAACTCATGACTATAAGTCACAAGAATGCGCCAGCTGTACTTTCAAAACTGAATAAACAATGACATAGTTCCAAGTTTCTTATGGAATTAAAAAACCGGATGGGGTATTGGGCTCCCATCCGGCGGAAGAAAAGGAAGAAAACAGAAAAGAATAAACATTTACTTCGTTATTAATGAATGTTCTTTGCCAAACAGGCTTTATATGCCTCTTTTGGAGAACGATTTGTGATGCTTGCTGTAAAGAATTCCGTCAGATCATCGACCGTGTAATACTCGATCCATACGTAGAACACTTCTTTTCCGGGTTTTGCAAGGAGTTTATGATCCCTCCCGGCGTAAATAAAGGAAAAATCCCCGGCCTCCTGTGCTTCAGTCTCTTCTTCCACATCAAGGGTAAAATCTGATTCTCCAAGGCAGTAATTCCACTGATGAACTTCTGGATGGCCGACTTCGTCTGTGCCTGCACCTACAGCCCGCACCACTCCGGCACTTATATGGCCAAGCTGAAGGCCCTGCAAAACTGTCCAGGAACGCGTTCCTTCCAACTTGCAGTCCTGTCCATATTCTGTACAGGAAGAATATAACGTAAAGAAGGGCAAATGCTTATGCCACCGTCTGTATTGTTCTCTATCCCAGGCATTCATGTCAAAAATGCCTTTGATAAACTCGATATCTTCCAGTGCCCCAATTGTATAAGCAGAGGCAGCAAATTCCGGTATGAAGAAGGCCGGTTCTGTGACCTCAAATTTCTCATCCCCACATCGAATGTAAGCAGCCTTTCCATTGAAGACCAGCATCACTATCTTATCAGCTTCAAGCTGCGGTGAGTATGTGGCGCCTGCTTTCATCCTGCATCTGTAAAAATGGATCCCTGCCTTTTGCAGATCGGGAAATTCCTGTTCCAGAGGAAGCTCTGCCTCTGCGTACCCGTTAATATACATTAGTTCTGTTGAACCTTTGCTGACATATTTATAACTCATTGACCCAGTTCCTCATTTCCCGCGCTTATTTGTATTAAATTCGATCCAGGCATAATGCATGTATTTTCCGCTATCAGCATACAATGTATGATCCATTCCGGCGGGGATGTAATCCCAGTCTCCTGCTTTTCGGAAATAAAGCTCCTGTTCCGGTTCGCTGCCTGTTTTCATCCAGTAATCCGCACCCTCCAGAGCATAATTCCATTGTTCAACCTCCGGATGACCTTTCTCGATCGTCCCATTTCCATCCCGGGCCTCACAGATTCCGCAAGTAAGCCTTCCAAGGCGGTCAAACTCGCCAAATAAAACGGTACGTGAAATCGTACCAGGTGTTTTGCAATCCTGATCATATCGTTCACATTGTTCTTCACGGCGGAAAAACGGAAGAGCTACCGTCACTTCTTTGCTGACTTCCCAATCGTGCGAATCCATATGCGCTATGACCTGCACAAATTCCATATCTGTTTCCGCAAAGATCGTATACTCTTCTCTGTCATAATCAGGTGCATAAAAGCAAACGGTATTAACAGAGTATATTTGATGGGAATCCTTAATATACCCCTCCTGTCCTGCGATATGTCCAAAAACATATAAAACTGCCCTGTCATCAAAAAGTTCCGGAGTCAGCGAACTGCCTGCTTTCATAAAGTATTTAAAAAATCTGACCTCGTCATGGGATCCAGGAGTCAGTTCAATTCTCTCAATCCCCTTATCATCATATGCCAGGATATGAGAGGCATTATAATAAACCTCAACTTTCATTGCTTTCCTTCTCTCCAAAAATGGAGGAAGCCGGATCTCCGACTTCCCCCACGCTTGTGCCTTAAATCACAGAATATCTTCAGATATACTCAAGAGACATATTTAGTACTTAACCGGTGTAGAATCCATCGGCATAGTTCTTAAATACTTCTTCGTATGCCTTTGTGAAAGTCTCGCGATCATCCTGTCCGGCAACAAAACGAGCCCAGCAGTTTCCGAGATCTGTAGAAAGAACTGACGGAATGTATACGTAGATCGCCTGGCAGTTCTGACCCTTCTGCATAAGCTCAATAACATCAACGGCAAGGCAGGGCAGTTTTTCAGAAGTCGGAAGGGTTACGATAGAAGTCGGGCTTCCCATGACTTCCTGATGCCACTTTCCAGCCTCCTCAGAGGAGATGAACCAACTGAGGAAGTCTTTTGCGGCAGCAGTACGTACCGGATCACCACTGTCAGTTACGCTTGCACACATCGTATCTGTCTGCAGCCGATTCTTTTCCGGCTCATTGTAGATCGGAAGGTAGCTCTGCTCAACATAGTTCAACAGATCAGGATTTGTGTTGAGAATATTAGGCACCTCGAAGGATCCCTCGCCAACAAGCATTGCACACTCTTCCATAAAGAAGGCATTTCTGCAAGTCCACTTATCGGTAGCGATAGCATTTTCCTGCGCATACGGAATAAGGATCTGCTCATAGGTATCCAGGAAAGCATTCCAATCCGGATCATTGGCGAGATCTGCATCCTCTCCTGCCAGCATAGAATTGATCAGGTCAACGCCTCCGTTCTCCTTGGCACCGGTCCATGTACCACCAGTCCAGAGATACAGATTCAGATATACTTCTGCCCACTGATGCATGAAAGGTGTGATCCCTGCATCTGTCAGATCTTTACACAGCTGAAGCAGCTCATCACGGGTCTGGGGAGTATGATCCCAGCCGGCCTCTTCCAGGAGTCTGAGGTTATAAAGGATACCAGTTCCCTCTTCGTAGATCGGCATAACAATTGTTCCATAGGGATCGATCGTTCCATTGGCGATCTGGGCATCCGTCATCTGCGTATATGCGTAGGTGTCGCTCATATCCACACAATACGGGAACCACTGAGCGAAGCTTGCGCCATAAGCAGTTGTAATGATATCCGGAAGCTCACCTGCAGAGAGTGCTGCCACAAGAAGATCTTCGTTTGCCGCGCTGGCAGGGAAATTGTACTCGATGTCTTTGATCCATGGATGGTCTTTCTTATATGCTTCAACGATCTGGTCAAATTCAAGAGCAAAGTTACTCAGAGCCAGCTGAATAGATATCGTTACGGAATTATCCGGCTGAGCAGCCAGATCAACTGCCTCCGCTGCGGCCTCGCTGGTTGCAGCAGGCTCAGCAGCTTCACTGGCTGCCTCTACAGCTCCGGCACTTTCCTCTTTGGTCTCGGAGACGGCTGCAGCAGTCTCCTCGCCTGCAGAAGATGCATCCTGCGCGGGAGCACCAGATCCACCACATCCTGCCAAACCGACAGCCATTACAAAAACAAGCCACATTGCAATAACTTTTTTCATGTTTTTTATCTCCTTTGCATTTTTTCTCCTCAAGAGTAATTTAAGTATCCACCATTCAGTGTTCTCTGAAAACTGAAAATACTTTGATATGAAGGTAAAATTTTGACCCTTGCAAGGTCAGTAAAACTGACAAAATTATTATTTCTGATTAGTATTCAGACATCATTCTGAGATGAATCAACTGATTTCAGAATATATTATTTCAAATGAAACGGTTCTTTTTACCAACTAACAGCATAATATATTCAAGTCAAATTCCAGGTTAAAACTCATAATACTGTTTGAAATGGGAAATATATTGACCTATGAATATTTTTGTCTATTCTGACGAAGGCACCACTTTTACCCAACGCCTGCTTTATTGACATGAATTTTTTTTGTAGATTATCTTTAAATAAGCACATATTAAGCGGAAAGGAGGAAGCTATGGAAGAACGTCTAAGAAGCAGGCATATTTCAACCAAAATGATTATCCCTATGACGATAACCCTTGGCATATTGTTGATCGCCTACTCTATTTTTTACATTTACCGCATCCGGGATAATGCTCTGGAGCGTTATAAAAAACAATGCGAAACTTCTGTCCAGACATCCGCCAAAAATATAGATCACTATTTTCTCACCTATATTTCTGCGGCAAAATCTGTCTACGCGAATCGAAGTCTTCTCTTCGCACTAATGAACGAGTCCCACAGTCTCCCTACCGGAGAGGAGCGCACAGAAATTCTGAACTATTTGCGGGGGATCAGTCATGCTGTTCCTTCTGCGGCTCAGATCTATCTGGCGCTTCCTGAAGCCGGTCTGTCGTATCTGTATATTCCTTCTGATCTCGTTTTTTCTGCTTCTGCTCTCAAATACCAGCTGCCTCTTGATGAACTCCCTGATTCCTATCTTGATGTTTATTTTCAGCAAACGCACATCATCTCTTCTTATGGACATATTTTTAATTTCGGGCATCTTTCTGCATCAAAGGAACAGGTTTTCACACTGTGGATCCCAATTGCAAATATTCCTTATAGTACAGATAACAAGGGGTATATAGCCATAGATATCCCCATATCTTTTCTTGTAAACAATTGTGAGCCCTTCTCCGACAGTGAAAATGTATTTCTGGTCTCTGAAGACGGCATTGTTCTTGCCTCGAATATCGATGACGCAATCGGCACGGATATTATGCTTAATCTTCCTGATGTTAAATGGGCAGAAGCAGGAACTTATTCGGATCAGAATAATCTTACTATCGTAGAGCGTTTTGACGCATCCTATATTTCCGGAACACTCATAAAAAACATTCCCCGGTCTGCGATTCTGGATACTGCATGGGACAATGCGATCGTTCTGCTGAACGTTCTGATCTTTATTTTCATTGCCCTTCTGATATTCAATATCGCATCTGTCAGAAGATATATGCAGCCTCTGGCTCAGCTGACGGAATATATGCAGAATATCCGGACTATGCCCCAGGATGAGCATTTCGAATCGGCCTCTTCCCGTATCCATTACCATGAAAAAGATGAGATCGGCACGATGATCAGCACCTTTGATGAAATGTTGAATACGATTCGTAAGCAGGAGCAGTATCAGCGAAGGCTCATGGAAATGAATCTTGACTCGACCATGAAGATGTTTCAGGCACAGATCAATCCCCATTTTATCTATAATACGATCCAGTATTTTGCTACCAGTGCACTGAAAAAACAGGATTTCGAGCACTACAGCCTGCTTACTTCTTTCGGTCAGATGATGCATTACTCGATGGTTTTTGAACCTTCTTCCACACTATTAAATCAGGAAATCGAATATATCCGCCGTTACATCTCTCTGGAGCAGGCAAGATATCACGAAGCACTCACTCTGGATATCCAGATAGAACCAACTGCAGAGAAAACGGAGATTCCCAAAATGACGATCCAGCCCCTTGTGGAGAATTCCATCAAACATGGCCGTCTCTGCAGACACGAAAATGGCTATTTGCGTATCACCGCCCGGACGGAAGATAACTGGCTTTCCATATCTATTGAAGATAATGGTGTTCCAGTATCTGAAGAACAGATCCTTACTTTGAAAAACGAATTTCAACACATCCGGAATATGTTGTCTGCTTATCAGGTCATTGGCGATGATCCGCAGCCTCCTTCATTTATTCATGAGGAAAGCACTTCTATAGGTCTGCGAAATGTGTTTTCAAGACTATATCTTCATTTTGGCGAGTGTGAGATGAACCTGCTCAAAAATGATCTCGGGGGAACAACGGTAACATTCCAGGTACCGCTGATGAACAGAAAAAAGAGCTGAAAAACACCATGCTGTTTTGAATACTCTGTTATCAGGAGGAACGAAAACATGAAAGCAATTCTTATCGATGACGAACAACATGTTATTGACGCAATACAGATACTTGTTGACTGGGAGCATTATGGCATTACCGAACGGTTTACTGCGTCAAGCGTGAGCGAGGCAATCTGGATCCTGGACAAGGAGCGCCCGGAATTGGCTTTTGTAGATGTAGTTCTCGGTGACAAACTGGGAAGTGAAATTCTTACTCATATAAACGCAGACCACCTTCCCACAAAATCAATTATAATCTCCGGCTATGACAGCTACAATTATATACGCGCAATGTTTCTCCTTGGCGGAATCGATTACCTGCTTAAGCCTATTGAAATACAGGCACTTAACCGGGCAATTGAAAAAACTGTCACATTAATCAGGCAGGAAAATGAACAGCAGAACAGCGATTTTTCCATGGACAAACAATTTCGGCGGCTGTACCCGGACCACGAGCATAGTCTGATGAGAAAGCTCTTTCAGAAAAAATTCTTTGAGAATTCTTACAAGGAATTATGCAGGACAAACTTAAGTTTCAGCAGAGCAAAAGAATGTACCGTACTTTTCTCACAAGGTATTTTTCTGCCCTTGCACCGAAAAGAATATCCTATGCAGCTCAGCCAGCTGATCAACCGGATCCAGTATGAACTGGAAGAGGGAAACTATGGTACCATCTTTCAGCGTGCCAGTCCGAATCCTGATATCTGCATCCTGCTGTATTCCAATATCGATCACGCAAAGGAACTAATTTCTTCTTTTCTAAAGGATTTTAATAACTACTACAGCTTAAGTCTGCCTCTCGTATTCGGTTCCAGCGGAAAATGCCCCTTCCCGGAAGGTCTCATGCAGGCATACCAGAATTCCGTGACAGCATTTCTGCACTCTGAACTTAATCCGAAACAGTATATTATTCCCTATAAGAATACGATGCATGAGCAGACAATTCCTATAAACCTGGGAATTGAGAATGCAATATTTTCCACTCTGCTGCCCAATGAGAAGACCCAGCTTTCTCTCAACATTCATGTTTTAATGGACTATTATTCAAAAAAAACGGCCAAAAACCGGGGAGGCATAGATTCGATCCGGCAGGCCCTTCAGGCGCTGTATCACCGGGCATGCCTTTATCTTACAGCACAATGCGGCTGCAAGGTGCCGGAGGACAGCAAACTGTCATCGGACTTTTCCTCTCTCTGTGAATCCAATTGGCAGGAGACGCTTCTGCAAATAGAAAACTATATACTCCTGCTCTTTATGAATTTACAGGAATTCAGTCGGGAATATACACCCCACAGAAGCATGAAGGTTGTGGCTGACTGGCTGGAAATGAATTATATGAAAAAAATCCGCCAGCAGGAATGTGCAGATCTGTTTCATTTCAACAAAGATTATATGTGCAGGAAATTCAAAGAAGAATACGGCATCGGAATGATCAACTATTTAAACCATATACGTATTGAACATTCCAAAATATACCTGGTTGAAACGGATATGCAATATCAGGAAATTGCCGATGCGGTTGGGATTTTTGACAGCAAATATTTTGCGAAACTTTTCAAAAGCGAGACCGGCGAAACCCCCACTGAATACCGGCATCGTTCACAAAAACCCATTTAATCCTGTATTTCTCCGAAAAAAAGCCGCTAAACAGCGGTTTTTTTCTTTTTTGCGCAACTTCACCAACCACAGGCAGAGGTCAAAATTTAACACCTATTTGCCGTTATTTTCCGTTTTTATCTTCGGACAAACAGTAGAAAATAGTATTAAATCAACTCGAAAAGGAGGTAAGACAGCGTATGACGCAAAAGGGAACAACTCCTCCTGTAATGACGATCCGAAGGCGGCGCATTTTTGACTACTTCATCTTTATGGGCCCTTCTATCCTCATTTACGCAGCATTGTTCATATATCCACTGATCAGTGAAGTACGTTATTCTTTCACAAACTGGGATGGTATTTCTGCAACTTTTAACAACATCGGATTTAAAAACTACATTCGGGTATTCAGTGACAGCGCCTTTTGGGATTCAATGTTTTTTACGACAAAAATGTCTGCGTACATTGTTGTCATCTCAAATCTGCTGGCTTTTGGATGGGCATATATCCTTTCAAAGGACATCCCCTTCCGTAATCTCTGGAAGGCTTTGATCTATCTGCCAAGAGTAATCGGCGGCGTTATCCTGGGTTACCTGTGGAGGTTTATTTTCCAGGCGGTTTTCGTTCAGTTTGGAAACTGGAGTGGGATCGAATGGTTCGCTCAGGGATGGTTTACCACACCTGAATCCTCCTTCTGGGCACTTGTCATCGTAATGTCATGGGCGCTGTCCGGGTATCTGATGCTGATATATTCCGCGGGTTTCGCCTCGATCCCAACGGTTTATTACGAGGCGTCGACCATAGACGGCGCATCAAAGTTTCAGCAGCTGGTCAACATTACACTGCCCCTGCTTCGCGCAACGATTACACGCTGCCTGTTTTTGACGATCACCTGGTCCATGCTGATCTATGATACTAATATTTCACTGACTAATGGTAATCCGTTCCGGAGCTCTGAAGGCGCAACAATGAACATCTATGCCACCGCATTCCGGAGCAAGCAGATCGGATACGGCTCTGCAAAATCTGTTATTTTCCTGTTTGCGCTTGTCATCGTTTCGTTTGCCCAGCTGCGTCTGACATCCAGAAAGGAGGTTGAGGATCTATGAAGGCAAGAGATCGAATCGATACTGCGATCCGGTTATTTCTCATTATTCTTTCAACGGCGCTTATGATTGTTCCTCTTTATCTTACGATACTGAACGCATTCAAACCAAATGCAGAGATCGCGGCAAACATTGCCGCACTGCCACAGGCTCCGACGATCAGGAACTTTGTGCGGGTCTGGAACAGACTGAATTTTCCGCTGGTTTTCCGCAACACACTGATCATTGCGGTTGGATCTGCTATAGGCTGTGTAATTCTTTCAGGAATGGCTGGCTATTGGATCGCCCGTCATACAAACTGGTTCACAAAAACATGGAATCTGCTTTTTCTGGCCGGTCTGTGCGTCCCTTTCCAATGCATTATGATCGGATTTGCCCAGATCATCGGCAAGGTTGGGCTGAATGGAACGATTCTCGGTGTCATAATCTCCAATTGGTGTTTCTCTCTGCCCATGTGTACCTTCCTGGTTAACGGAGCAGTGAAATCAGTTCCTTATGAAATTGAAGAAGCCGCGATCATCGATGGCTGCTCTTCCTTTGCACTGTTTTGGCGGGTAGTCTTCCCGCTGATCAGAGGAACGATTTTCACCGTGGTTACCATCCAGGTCATCCAATACTGGAACGATTACCTGCTGCCGCAGTTTTTCCTTACAAGACCTTCGCAGAGAACGATACAGATCTCTATGCAGGTATTCTTTAATGAAACACAGTTTTCCTGGGATCTTGCGGTCGCGGCTGTAACCCTTTCCATTCTTCCTCTCCTGATGTTCTTCATTTTTGCGCAGAAACAGGTTCTGGAAGGTGCAACCGCCGGTTCGGTAAAGGGTTGATCCTTCCGTCCATAAATCTGATATCGCGGAGCAGCTCGCTGTATTGAACCTTTAACAAAAATGTTAAGTACCCTGAAACAAAGGGATTATTTAAGTATTAACTTAAGGAGGATTTTAAAAAATGGCAAAGTATCTTGTTGCAAAGCATGAGGACCTGATTGGTGAGTTCAATGAGCAGGGTCTTTCCTGTGTAGAGGTCTGCCCGGGTGCCAGTCCTTACATGAAGACCTACAAATGTGTGCTGAAAGCAGGAACTTCCTGGAAACCGGAGCTCTTCGCATATGGTGATACGACACAGTTTTTTGCCTTCATTACAGCAACAGGCTTTATTGATAATGAGAAACAGTCCTGGAACATTACAGACTATGCGGCATTCATTCCGAACTATGATGTAGATCCTATCACTATTCATTCCGGTGAAAAGGATCTGGAGTTCTACCGGTTTATCGGAAAAATGCACCCCAAATTCGATGTCTGGGAAATGGACTATATGATGCTCGTTCTTCCCTATTTCAAGCTCTTCAAGGACGGCATGCGCTACACAGAAGGCTTTACCGGCGGTATCGGTTCGTCCTGCAGATCCCACTCTGTTATCGAGCATCGTCTGATGGGACGTTATTCCATGGGCTGGAATGTAGGCGAAGGTCCTTCTGTCATTGGCCAGCATATCCATGCTGATCTGGATCAGTGGTACTTTATCCTTCCGGGCGGTGTAATGACCTATGAGGCAGGCGGCGAAGCTACTCATGTTACTGCCGGCGATGTAACCTACACAGAAATGGGTATGGCCCATGGCTCTACAATTGCTGAGAATGAAATGTTCAACTACTTCTGGGTTGAAACAGCAGTTGAAGGCTACAAGGAGAGGGATCCGGAAACAACCTGATCTGCACTGTTTATACTGCTAAAAGGCAGAGATACTGGTCGGGCTCCGCCCGGCCAGTATTTTGATTATTCACATTATATTTCAGGAAGCAGAGGGATTCTTGTGCGTTTCAAACCAAAGTACATCGATATGACAGGGGGGACCCCCTGGAAAGTCATTCTTTTATTCTCCATCCCTATCATCTTTGGCAACATATTACAGGAATTCTATGCTTTGATCGATTCATTGATCGTCAGCCGTTTCATCGGATTGAATGCTGTAGCTGCCATAGGAGGAACCGCTCCTGTACGGATGATGTTTACCCGGATCTGTATGGATTGCTCTATGGCCTTTGGAATTGCGGCAGCAAACCGGGTCGGTGCCGATAATAAGGATGAATTGAAGCGAGTAGTCGCTGTCGGAACACGTTTTGGAATCGGACTTGGAGCTGTACTGCTGCTGCTAATGCTCCCCAGTCTGGACTATATCCTGCAATTGCTGCAAATTGCTGATAATATCTACGCTGATGCAAAACTGTATTTTCTGTTCTCAATTATACAGATTCCTCTTTGCATTACTTATAACATGTCCTGCGCTTTCCTTCGCGCTGCCGGAGACAGCCAGACACCTTTTTATGCCATCCTGATATCTTCCATCTGCAACATCCTGCTTGATCTGCTGCTTGTCGCGGTCTTTCCACTTGGAATATTCGGAGCGGCACTGGCAACCTTTGCTGCACAGTTTCTGTCTGCCCTGATTGCCTTTTTGGCAGTATTCCGCCATGAACCGTATTGTACACAGCCAATACACAGGGGCAACAACCGGGCGATCACTATTGAGACAAGCAAACTATGGATCCCGATGTTTGCCAACAGTATCTGTATCTCTGTCGGAATGCTTATTGCGCATCGTCCTATAAATGCCGCTGGCGCACTAACCGCTGCCGGAATTGAAGTCGGAGGCCAGATCTATACGCTTCTGGAAGCATCAGAAAAGGCAATTGCCAACGGAATCGGTGTTTATGTCGGACAAAATATGGGCGCGCGCCAATATAAACGTATCCGACAAGGCATGCGTCATATGATGGCAGTCTTCCTGGTTTTGGCATCTGCAATGTATCTGACACTGATGTTGTTCGGAGACTGGATGATCATGTGTTTTATTAATAAACAGCAGACCCCGGAGGAAATAGCGGTTGCATTTCATGCGGCGCGGCTTTTCCTGGATACCTTGGCCTGGGGAGTCTTTCTAATGTATCCAATGCATTTCTTCCGTGCAGCAATACAGGCGATGGGTTATACCGTTTACCCAATGATCGGAGCCTTCCTTCAGGCCGTCGCACGTTGGGTAACTGTCACTTATCTGCCGCCGTATCTGGGTTTACTGGCTTTATGTCTTCCTGACAATACAGCCTCCCTTGCCTGCCTGCCGATCGTCCTGTTCCCTTATCTATACTACATAAAAAAATTCGAAAAGGATGCCGTTGAAACCGGTATGCACAATGAAGAAACAAGCTAGACCGATTCATGGACTTATACCCCTCTGTACTCTGGGTGTCGTCATATTTGTGTTCGTTATCGAGATGAAGGGCAGTCTCCATATTCCTCTTATCATAGGTGTGCTGGCAGCCGGCCTGACCGCCTGGTACCTGGGATGGAAATGGGATGAGATCCTGCAGGCAATGCTGGGAGGAATCAACCAGTCACTGGAAGCCATGCTGATCCTGCTGCTGATTGGAATGTTGACCTCTGCATGGATCGCTTCAGGAACCGTACCAACGATTATCTGTTATGGAATGAAGCTGATCCGCCCATCTTTTTTCCTGCCGGCTGTTTTTATTCTCTGTACGATTATTTCTCTGTTTATTGGATCCTGGGGTGCAGCAGGCACAATTGGCCTGGCATTTATGAGCATGGGACAGGCCTTAGGAGTCCCTTCCTATGCAGTAGCAGGAGCTGTCGTCGCAGGATCATACGTCGGTGACAAGATGTCGCCATTTTCTGACGGAACAAATATGGCTGCTGCTGTTGCAAATGCAGATGTCCTTACGATGATCCGCCGTATGATACCACTTGCACTACCTGTATGGTTTGTATCCATCATCATGTATTTTTTACTTGGCTTTCAATGGAAGAGCGCCGCTGAGATCTCTATTACCTCTCTCTCCAGACAGTTGGAAGCAGAATTTCATGTTGGTCTTATTCCATTGCTGCCTATACTTGTATTGGTCATCTGCATTTTGCTGCAGATTCCTTCTCTGCTATCCATTCTTGCCAGTGGATTTACCGGTGGGATCATAGCTGTTCTGGTTCAGGATCTGTCAGTCGCTGAAATGCTGAACTATATGACCAGCGGTTATGTCAGTGAATCAGGTATTCGCGCTTTAGATCAGCTGCTCTCCGTCGGCGGTATTGAATCGATGATGCACACACTTTCAATTATACTGCTCTCCATGTCCTTTGGCGGTGTTATGCGAAGTACCGGACTGATGGATGCTTTGGTTATGCCAATCACCAGGCATATTCATTCAGCCGGAGGCCTCATCTGCGCTACTGTTATCTCCTGTGTCAGTGTAAATCTCCTTTTCCCAGACCAGTATCTGGGCATGGCAATCCCAGGACAGATGTACGCGGCTGAGTACAGGAAATATAAGTTGGAAAATGCAGAGTTGGGAAATGTACTTGGGGCAGGCGCTGCAGTTACTTCCCCGCTGGTCCCATGGAACAACTGCGGTGTTTACATGACTTCTGTCCTTGGAGTCAAAACAACACTTTATACCCCATACGCTTTCTTCAGCTATCTTCTTCCGTTAACCGTCATAATTTATGGCTTTGTCCTGGTGAACAGGAAGAAGCCTTGAAACTGCTTCTGTATTTAACTCTGCTTTTAGAACCAATAAACACTATCTTTCAATAAGAACCACTTGAAATAATGTTAAAGCCGGGAGATCTCAACCACTTCGGAATTGCATATTTGCCCGGCGCTAATAATAATCTATTAAAATCAGAAAGGCTTGAAAAATGAAAGACTCTCAGTGGAATACCATTCTTGCTGCAGCACAGTGCCAGAAACTCGACGCTATTCCGACCGGATTGATCGTAGACAGTCCCTGGATTCCCGGATACTGTAATGTGTCCACTATCGATTATTATTCAGATCCCGCCGTTTGGATGGACTGCTACAAAAAAATCAAAGCTGATTTCCCGGAACTTATCTTCCTTCCCGACTATTGGGTTGAGATGGGCATGGCCGCAGAACCCTCTTCCTTTGGCTGCAAGCCATTGTTTTATCACAATCAGCCGGTAATGATCCGCCATCTGATTGAGGATGCAGATGAAATTGAGAAACTGCTTGAGTTGGATATTCCGGATCCTCAGAAAGACGGCCTGATGCCTTTGGCGATCAATTATTATAAGAACCTGCAAAAAAAACTTGCCGGCACGGACGAGAAGATTCGAATTGCCGCCTCAAGAGGACCTCTTAACATAGCCACCTTTCTTATGTCTGTACCGGAATTCCTGATGGCCATCAAGGATTATGATGAAGAGGCACACCGTCTTCTGGACATGACAACAGAACTGGTGATCCGCTGGCTGAAAGCACAGATAGCGGTTCTGCCTGATGTAGAAGGCATTCTGGTGCTGGACGATATCTGTGGTTTCCTGTCAAAAGATGATTACCTGGAATTTGCTCAGCCTTATCTGAAACGGATTTATGACAGCTTCTCCGTACCGGTAAAAATGTTCCACAATGACAATTTTGGGAACCAGTACACTACTTTTCCCTATATCGCAGACCTCGGTATAAATATTTTCAATTTCTCCTATCAGGCGGATATTCGGATTGCCCGAAAGGAGCTTGGAGATAAAGTCTGCATTCTTGGCAATATCGCACCTCTGGATATCCTGACACGTTCAGATCCGGAGACAATAAAGGCAGAGACTCTTCGTCTTCTGAATGAATACGATTCAACAAAGGGAATCATCTTCTCCGCAGGTGGAGGCGCCTCACCTGGCATGCCAGAAGAAAACTGCAGAGCCATGCTGGATGCCGTCCGCATGTGGAATAAGAAACATCTTGATACGTAACACGCTAACTACAATAACAGCCTCAGGTGGACAAACCACCTGAGGCTAGTTACTTTCTCTTTTCTATTGTTAATTAATAAATCGGATCCAATATCAACCCTATAACTTACGAATTGATAAGTCTGAATAATACGGATGGTACAATCTGTATGTTCTGAGGGAGACCCCGACTCCCGCCAAGACTGACTTGATATATAACTCGTCACCTGAAGAGGCGGAGTCGGGGTGGAGCGACAAGATGAAGCAGGAATCCCCCGCCTTCAAGCAGCGTGAAGGCGGCAGGAGCGTTCAATCGCTCAGCTTTTTCATGGCCTCGATGTCGGAAAGCTTCGGACCGGGAGCGATATAACCGCCGTCTGCGCGAATGACTGAGGCGTCGATGAAGGAGGCTTCATCTGATACCACGAATGCGATTACTGCGGCTACATCTGCCGCTCCGCCTTCTCTCTGTACCATCTGGAAAGGAAATACCGTTCGGACGGCGTCAGGATCCATGTTCCGGAGCACGCGGGATTCTGCTCTCTGCGGAGTCTGGGTCGAACCGGGTACGATCGCATTGGCGCGGATCCTTCCCGGATACTGGATGGCTGTCGTCTTTGTCAGGGCGATCAGGCCGGCCTTTGACGAGGCATAGGCTGCCAGAGGATTATAGTCAAGTCCTGACGGCGAGGAGATGTTGACGATATTTGCACAGGGGGACTTGAGCAGTTCGGGTATGCAGTACTTTGTGCAGTAGAATGCGCCTGTCAGGTTGACTGCTATGATCTTGTGCCATATGGCTGTATCCAGCTCTCCGATGTTGCAGTGCTCGATACTGAACAGGCCGGCGTTGTTGACCAGGATATCCAGTCTGCCGAATTCTTCCACGGTCCTGGCCACCATATTCCTGACTGCTTCTTCGTCGGTAACGTCAACTTTGACAAAAATGGCTTTTCCACCGGCTTTTGTGATCTCGCCGACGGTGTCGGCGGTATCCTTGAGATCCGCAACGACGATGGAGGCGCCTTCCTCCGCAAGGCGGAGGGCGATTCCCTTACCGATCCCGCTGCCGGCACCGGTTATTACAGCTACACGTTCTTCCAGCTTTTTCATCCCTTTGATCCTTTCTTATTGTATGTGTTGTATTTGCAGAACGATATTTACAAAATGTTCTTGATGGCCTCTACATAGTACACTACCAGTTCAAATTTGGATCCGGGCAGCAGCCGGTGGTCTGGCATGGGAATGAATCCGCCAAGGTCGACCAGGCGCTTGATGCGGTCGAGCTCATCGTCGACTGCTTTTTTGTCTTTCATGAAGACAGCCTTGTCGACACCGCCGACGCCCAGGATCTGTTTTCCGAATTTCTTCCTGGCTGCTTCGAACTGATCTCCCCATGTGCCGATCTCGATCGGGAACATGACATTCACTCCGGAGTCGACCCAGACCGGAAGGAGCTTGTCGGTTACGCCGTCGCAGTCGAGGGAAATGATATCTATGCCGTAGCTCCGGACCAGTTCATTCCGCTTTCTGTAATGCTTCTCTGCGATCTCGCGGAAAACGGAGGGCGAGAACATGGGACCGTTCTTGTAGGCGATATCCTCCCAGTAATGTCCGAAATCGAATTTTGCGCCTGTCTTCAGGATTTCTTCCACGCACTGATACTGCATCTCGGCAAAGGTGTCGACGATATCGGCAAAAAGATCTTCATCGTCGTTATACATCAGGTCGGACATGCCGAATACAGAAACAATGTTGCGGAGGGTGCCGTATACGGAGCCGAGGGCAAGTCCCTGCGGCACATCCGATTTATCATAGACGTCCCTGTTATAGTTGCGGAAATATTCGTAATCGATCCTGCCCGGATCAAACTGCATCCGCGGACGGTAAATGGTCTCAAAGGATTCTCTGTCCTTCAGCTGTGTTCCTATGTCCTGAGGAATGGATGTGACACCGTCGCGGACCTTCTGGAGAGAGCCGCTCTTGTTCTGTATGATCCGGCTTCCGTCCGGGAACTCTTCGATCACCTTGACCGGGAATTCGGGATAGATACTGTCGTTGCAGTGATAAGGCCTCGTTACGTTTCTCCATTCGAAATCCCACCCGATGATCTTGTCAAGGGCACGGTCGATCTCATTATTGTCATCCCAGCCCTTGGAAAGCTCGACCGGGATATGTCCCTGCGCTGCCCACTCTGCCAGAAGATCATGCCAGTATCCGAAATGGACTGCGGGCATCCTGTCGACATCCTGAAAATGAAGGATACGGTTCACTCGTTCTCTTGTATTCATGGTTTTTCCTCCTTTTCATGTCTCCGGTCTGTTTTGTGCTCACAAAACAAAAAATCCGGTGACTGTTCAGGGACCGGCTTCTCCAAAGAGCCGGTCCTGCCTGCTGTTTTCCTCCGCGAAAATACAGTATTTTCAACAAATACGATCCTTTATATCAGTAATTTTATCAGTTCTCCCCAGTTGCTCCTATGGTCCGTAAAGACAAAAGAAAACAGCGGTATTGTTCTGCCAGAATAATACCGCTGCGTTTAGCTGTGTTTTTGATTTATTGATATCGTGTTTTGCCAGAGAACTTCCTGCCGTTTCTGCCAAATGACTTCCTGCCGCTTCTGCTATCCGGGCTTCCTGCCGCTTCCGCCATCCGGGCTGCCTGCCGCTTCTGCCGTTATGTCTGCTGGTGCGAAAGATAATAAACGCTCAGCCGGAGGTAGTCCCGGACCGCCGGGTCATCAAAGTCCCAGCTGTTCATTTCCCTCAGGTTCCGGACCCTGTAATTCAGGGTGTTCTTGTGGATGAAAAGTTCGGCTGCGGCTGATCCCGCTGCCCTTTCATGCTTCAGATACATGGCGAGAGTTTCCAGATTCTTTTTTTCCTCGGGCAATTTATTCCAGACCTTCCTGCAGTAAGGTTCACAGGCGCGGATCCGGCGTTCCCTGTCGGTCGTCTCCAGCAGATAATCACCTCCGTAGGAATAAAAATCAAAGAATCCCGGCCCGTTCAGGCGGTTGACCGCAAAGACCGCCTGCTCATAATAAAAAAGCAGGTCCCGGATCTCATCAAACGGAAGGCTGACGGAACCTCTGAGATTATCGGAGTATCCCTGCCTGTCAATGAAGGAAAGCATTTGTGCCTGGAGTTCATTTTTGTCAGGCGTATTGCACAGGACAAGCACATCGCCCTGATAGTTCCAGATGAAAAAATTGGGGTTCCGCTTCATGATCATGCTTTGCAGCATGCTCTGCAGCTCCGCCCTGCGTTCCTCGACACCATAGCGGAAGAGGAAAAGATACAGCTCACTGTCTTCCGCGGAGTCATTTACGACGACCGACCGGACGAATGCCAGCCTTTTCTCCGGAACAGGCCTGGATTCCAGCAGTTCATTCAGGATCTGCATATCGCCGTGACCTGTCGGCTGACAATTCGCGGCGGCGAACAGAATGGCGCTTCTGTCCGCGAGCAATTCCAGCAGGGAGACGTCTCCCAGTGTAAGAGGACGCTTTTTTTCCAGAATGGTTATCGTTCCAAAATCATTTGTATTGAACCGGAGCAGCGCATGAAGGCCTTCAAGGTCTGTCCCATCCCCGGATCCCGGCCTGTATCTTGTGGAAAAACGGCTTACCGTATTGCTGTATTTCCGGACAGGATCATTCAGGGCATTTGAAATCCCGATATAATACGGGACAGAGATCTGACCTGTCTCACTGATCTGGCGCCATCCAGAAATGGAGCCTGCCTCGATTCCTCTGCAGTCCATGCCCAGGAGGAACTGATTGGCATCCAGAAAAAGTACCGGATTCTCAAACGCCTGGGCGCACAGATGAACATACCGGCGGTAATCTTTTTGGCGGAGGGCTGCTTCTACTTTTTCCAGCCATTCCTCATACCAGCTGAAGATGCTCTGTACCAGAAGGAAGCCTTCATCTTTTGACATTCCGTGTATAATGATCGTCCCCTGTACAGATGTGCAGATCACATCCGGGCTTTCATACCGGATGCAGACCGAATTGAGGGTGGAAAATGGAAAAGGTCCGTCCAGAGTACGTTCTGTCGTCGGGGAAATACTGGTCTCTATATCGTACTGCTCAAGCCGGTTCGCGATCATCCATAAACTCAGTTTCACGAACTTTCTCCTTTATACTGCCCGGATCATGCCGGGCAGGTTACGGATGCGGAAAAAAAACCTTCTCCGCACAGTCAGTCAGAAGAGAAACCGCCGGATTCCGATTGGATCTGTCCCACACGATATCGGCTCCGACAGTGTAACCCACATGGGAGCACGTGAAAGAACAGATCCCGCTGTGCTCCGCGATCTGAAGCGACGGCCCCTGTAACGCGCATGCCAGTCCCGTGACCACATACAGCTGGAGAGTCATAAGATTTTCAACGAAAATGACCCGGTCCGGTTTGAAGGGGAGGTCTTTGAGCATGCTCTCGACCGCAACATCCGTTTTCAGGCAGACGAACGGGAGATCCCGGAAAGAGTCCAGAGTGGCATTCTCCGGTCCCTGCGGAAGGAGCTGTTCAGAATAATAGATACAGGGCTTCGTGCGCGTGAGTTCCATCCGCCTGAAGACCGGATCCCACTGATACAGGACAGAATATGAGATTACGGCGTCGACCTGCCCTTCGATCAGGGCGCGGCGGACATCCGTCCATGCCAGGCTCCTGAGCACCAGCTCAATATTCGGATGCTTTTCGGAAAAAGTCCGGACCAGCTCCTTGTAGTTGCTGCCTGCGATCATATCGCTGATGCCGAGCACGAGCTTCATGCTGTTTTCCGGGGGAATCGCCCGGGTCTGCTGGATCACAGCCTCCATATCCCATAAAAGATTGTCCAGCCTGTCATAAAGATAGATCCCTCCGGCGGTAGGTATCGTACCTCCGCTTTCCGGAGCGAACAGCCTGGTCCCGATTTCCGTCTCCAGAAGAGCAATGCTTTCCGCGATGGCCTCCGGTGTTTTTTCTGTCATGGCGGCAACTCTCGCGAAAGAGCCCTGCTGCATTACATCCCGGAACAAATAGTACAGATCAAATCCCGGCATCATCAAATCCACTTATCTCCTTTACTTTTCTTTATTCCGTCCGGCCCGCAGGGAATTCCTGCCGGCAATAAAACAATCTTCCCGGGGCATTAGCCTGCCCTTTTTATCTGTAGTCTGGTCTTCTGTTAATCAGTTTTCTGTTCCTATACCTATAGTGTGCCACCTCGGACAGACTTCCGCAATCCCTTTCCACTATAATGATGCCGCAGATAATCTGCGGCATTAGATAATAGATAATGTTGTTTTTAGCCTCCAGCAGCCCGGAACTCATCAAACATAACGCGTGCTAACGCGGACATAATTGCACGATACTTAATACCCAGGCCGGCGATTAAACAAATGTAGAAACTGCCATCAGACCCAGTGCCCTCTCCGAAGGCAGCGCAGCATGGATCTGATGGCGGTTTTGCTTTTGGATATGTATTACTCTTCGTTATGTTTAAGAAAAGACGCTGAGAACCGTCCCCAGCGTCTTGTCCCCAATGTCTTTACTCTTGCTGTGCCAATTTTTCTCTGGACATGGTGTAGATCAGGTCTCGGCATTTCGGCGGCATCTTGAACATGGAGCAGTATGCACGGCCGCTTGCTGCGTAGCGGTCTACGAAGTCCCGGCAGTCTTTTTCCAGCTGTTCCATATCCTGGGTATCGGGCGGGAGGGTGGTAGGCTCGATTCCGAGGATGATCTTGTCTCCATACTGCTCGAACAGTGTCTGTTTATCGTTGAGGGCCTGTCCACGCCATGCGTCGATGCCGCCTTCGATCATTGCGGGTACTAATTTGTCATTTTTCCCACAGGAATGAAGTTCTACATAGAGACCGTTTTTGTGGGCGCAGTCGGTGATTCGTTTCAGGTAGGGCACCAGCATCTCCCGGCAGGTGTCCAGGGAAAACAGTCCGCTTCTCTGGCTTCCCCAGTCGTCGTGGAACCAGATGAGGTCGAGATCAAAGTACTGTTTCGCGGTGCAGATGATCTCTTCATACAGGTCGCAGAGGCGGCTGAACAGGCGATGGATCGCCGGCTGTTCGTCTTCATCGATCAGTGCCATTAATGCGTCTTCCATATCGGTGAAGGATGCCAGGCGCTCGAACAGGCCGTTGTGGATCGCCAGTGAGGTGGCCAGACCCTGATGGATGAAGTCGCGGTTTTTCTCTGCTGCCCCTGCCCAGTCCCAGCTCTGTACGTCTGGGAATTTCACGTCATCTTCCCAGCGGTCCAGGTCTTTTACCAGACGGAATCCGGGCTTTGGCATGGATCCGTTTACCATCGGAACGTACACCCACTCGACGCCGAACATGTCGGGGCCGCCTACGTGGTCGAGATCTACGGGCTCTGCGTTAAATGAGCCGGACGGACCTCTCGCGATGACGTCCGGGAGGCAGTTGGGGCCGAAATACATGTTGTCGGTGTGGGCGGGCATCCACAGGGGTTTCTCCCCGCGGAACATGCGGAGGTAATTCTCCCGCGGCGTGATCGGAGTATTGTATTTGGTGAGCTGCGGTGCATGGGGGTATTTTTCGTTATATTTTCCCAGCACTTCCAGCTCTCTGGGATCAAATTTATTCGTCATTTTTCTTCTCTTCTCCTTTAAAAAAATGCTTGGTATTGGCCGGAATGTATTTTTCCACCGATCGATTCAGATCTCCTGGCTGCCAGGCTTGCCGTCCTTAATGTGCCTTTTTTCCATCCGCGGACTTCATCTGCGGACTTATCCGCAGGCTGCCTGGCCGGCCTGCTGTCTGTCCTTTGACAGCCAGCCCTCCCTCTTCAGCCTGCCTTTCTTGCATCCAGCTCCTGCTGCATCCTGGTCACCCGCTCTTTTGTCAGGCGGTACAGGAAAAGAAGGACCAGTGCCCCGGCAAACAGGGTGCCGGCCGGCACGATGAGCAGCGCATTTGCGATACCCTGCCGCATGCTTTCGGAGGCTTCTTCTACAGCGATGGAAGCGGAAAAACCGCCTACTGCCAGGGCTGCGGGAAGTATGATCCCCTTCAGCATGGAAGCGATATTCAGGGGGATGATGGAAAGACCCATGATCCAGCCGGCCGCATTTTTGTCATTCTTCCACTCGTAGTAGACCGCGGTGTCTGCATAAAGGGCGGTCGAGCAGGAATACACGCAGCCGTAAAACAGCTGGGCGATGGAGATCATTCCGATGACGATGCCGATATTCTGATAGAACATCCGTCCAATGACCAGGCAGCTTCCCATGGCGAGGTAAGACAAGATCATTGTCAGCCGTCCGGAAAAACGGCGTCCGATATACCGGCTGAAGAATGACCCCAGGGTGCCCATGATGGCCACGAGCAGGGTATATCCGCTCAGCAGTTCCTTGTTGAGGGCAATGTAGGAAAAATAGTAGACGACCGTGCTGGCGACCATAAAGTTGAAGAACCATTTTGCAAAATCGGCGACCATCAGCGCCAGGAGCGGCGGATTGGTGACCAGAGCCTTGACCAGATCCATAAGACCGGTCTTGCCTCTGTCTGCCTTGTCTTCACTGGAAAGCTCCTCCGCACTGGTATCTTCATAACCCTTCGTGATCAGGAAATGGACGCCCATTCCCAGGACCATGGAGCATGCCAGGATAAAGGCCAGCATGCCGTAAGCGTATTTTTCCGTGAAAGCGGCAGTCAGGACTGCCAGAAGCGGTGCCCCGACCAGAGACCAGGCAAATTTGGCGGCACTGTTCCATGTCGCCCGGGAGGATGCCATGGTGATCCGGTCATCTGCCGTTTTTGCCACCACGCTGATCAGGGACGCGCTGGCACAGTAGGGGAAGTCATGGAGAAACCGCCCGGTGATCATGGCGGCCATGAAGCACACCATCGCTACAGTCTCATTCGGACTTACCCGGAAAAACATAAAGAAATAACAGATGGGGACGATCCAGCTGACAGCAAGAAGCCAGGAACGGTATCTTCCCCAGCGCATCGGCTTTGTGGAATTGATGATACCTCCAGCAACCATTGCTGTCGCTACATCTACCGTGGAACATACAGACATGACAAAGGAAGCCTTGACCAGACTCAGCATTGCCACATTTGTCAGAAAATACAGCTGATAGTAGGAGTACACATACGTCATCAGCGTATAGCACATGTCTCCTACGCCATAAAATAACCGGATCTGTTTTGACAGGCCATTTTTCTGCTCCGTACTGTTCATCACTTTTCTCCTCTGCTGCTCTTGCCTCTGCAGGCAGCAATTGACAGAATATCCGTCAGGGAATAAAAACAGCCTTCAGGCATTCATTCGGCCTCTCTGCAAGCAGCCGGAAGGTCTGCTCCCCCTCTGAAAGGGGAACCACAGGGTCTGCGATATATTCGACAGACACCTCTTCATTTGCCAGTATGCTCAGGCAGTCAGCCATCTCTGTCGTGTAGGTATAGCTGCCGATGATATTGATCTCATTGCGGACGGCATACAGAAAATCGACTGCGCACTGCTTTCTGGGGATACTGACGATCACCACTGTTCCGTGGCTTCTACAAAAATGCAGGTCATTGTCTATAGTAGCCTGATTGCAGACGGCATCGATCACCGCATCGGCCCCTTTTCCCCCGGTCAGATCCGTGATACGCCGGCGAAGCTTTTCCGGTTCCGCATCGGCCAGGATCACTTCTGTGGCGCCGTGCGCTTTGGCGACAGCAAGCCGTTCGGGGACAAGATCCAGCATGATGATCTGCCGGACGCCGTAGTGCTTTGCCGCTTCCATGGCGAACAGGCCGATCGGGCCGGCCCCGTAGATGACCAGGCTTTTTCCTTTCAGGCCGGGTCCCCCTGCCTGATTTACCGCGTGGAGACTTACCGCAAAGGGTTCCGTCATCGCCGCAGCTATGTCTGATATCGAATCCGGTACTTTCAGCAGGCATTCCTCCGGGACGACCGCGTATTCCGCAAAGCCTCCGTCATAGTCCCTGCCGCCGATGTATTTCCTGTCCGGGCAGGTGTTAAAATAGCCTTCATTGCAGTCATCGCAGGCATGGCAGTAGATCTGGGGCACTACGCACACGCGCTGTCCCACCTTCCAGCTGGAAGAAGAATCCCACACCTCTTCGATGCGTCCGATAAATTCATGTCCGGAGACCCGTCTTTCCACGTAATAGGAACGCCCGAACCTGTAAGTGTTCAGGTCACTTCCGCATACCGACGCAGCCAGTACCTTTAACCGGACCCAGCCGGGCTGCAGCTCCGGCTCCGGCAGATTCCCGAAACGTACAAGTCCCGGACCTTCGATCCATAAAGCTTTCATCAAAAAACCTCCTTATGTCTACAGGGCACTGCTGCGCCTTCCCAAACGGGAGACGGCGGAGCCTCACGCAGGCTGTCCTGCCAGATCAGATTCCCGTCCCGCCTGTACTGTGCCGGCGGGGCGGGAATCACAGACAGCATTGTGCTGTTTTTTATGCCTGTGCCTCTGCCTGTCTCTCGTCGATCTCTTTCTGCATCTGCTCTACTCTATCCTTGGGCAGGCGATACAGGAAGATCAGGACCAGGGCGCCTACGATCAGCATAGCTGCGGGCAGCACGAGCAGAGTGTTGGCGATACCTGTGCGCATCACATCTGTTGTGTTCTCAACCTCAACTGCAGCAGAGAATCCGCTGAGGGCGAGGGCTGCGGGCAGGAGTACGCTCTTGAGCATGGAAGCGATCTTGATCGGGACATTGGTCAGACCCATGATCCAGCCGCTGGCGTTTTTCCCGGTCTTCCACTCTGCATAGACTGCAGTATCTGCGTAAAGTGCGGAGGAGCAGGAATAGATGCAGCCGTATCCGAACTGGGTAATGGAAACAAGGATGATGACTGCCCATACGTTGCTGTACATTCCGCGGGCTGCGAGCAGCAGGGCTGCCATGATCAGATAGCACCAGATCATGGTCTTGCGGCCGGAAAGCTTCTTGCCGATGTAGTTACTGGCCAGAGCACCGAAGACAGCCATGAAGGCGATGATCAGGGTGTAGTGGGCCTGCAGGCCTTTGTTCAGCGCGATGTAGGTGAAGTAGTAAACAACAGTTCCGGCAACAACAAAGTTGAAGAGCCATTTTGCCAGGTCGGCGATGACCAGGGCCAGAAGCGGCGGATTGGTGAAAAGAGCCTTGATCAGGTCAACAACACTGGTGCGGGACCGGGTCGCGATCGCTGCGTTTGTTTTTTCTTCCTCACCGGTGGCTTCATAACCGTCAGTCAAGCGGAAGTGGATGAAATATCCGATAAAGGTGGTGATACCAAGGATTCCAGCCAGGGTCGCATAAGAGTATTCCTCACCGACTACGTTGGCAAGGATTGCCAGGAAGGGAACGCCAAGGTAAGACCATGCAAACTTGGCTGCGTTGTTCCATGTGGCACGGGAGGAGGACATGGCGATACGGTCATCCGCATTTTTCGGAACAACACTGATCAGGGATACGTTTGCTGTATATGCAAAGTTCTGGGCGATTCTCGCTGCCAGCTGCGCGATCAGGAAGAATACGAATGCGACAGAATCGCTCTTTCCGATACGGAAATACATAAAGAAGGAGGTGAAGGGGAGGATCCAGGCTGTAGCGATCAGCCAGGAACGGTAACGTCCCCATTTCATCGGCTTCGTAGAGTTGATGACTGCTCCATAGATCCAGGAGGATGCAGAGTCAAAGGTCGAGCTGATTGCCATCAGAAGGGTGACATAAGGAAGGCTCAGCTTTGCGACGGTATTGAGATAAAATACCAGATAATATGTGTAGACACTGCTCATCAGGTTGAAGCACATGTCGCCTACACCGTAGAAATAGCGAAGAGACTTGGATAAACCGGTCTTCTGTGTACTCATTTCTTGGATCTCCTTTTTTTTCAGAAGGCTTGCAATTTTTTCATTTGTTGTGCCTGGAACATTTCCTGTTCCCGCTGCTCTCAGGAAAATACTCCGGAGAGACTTGTTTTCTGCTTTTTTTCTGCTTGTTTGCCGCTTGTTCTCTGCTTGTTTACTGCTTGTTCTCTGCCTGTTTTGGGGCTTATCCTCTCATGACTGAAATCACTGGAATTCTGCTTGGAAGGCAGAAAAATGAGCTTATCCTCTTGCAGAGAAGATTCCCTCGAGTCCCGTGCCGCGCTCGGCATTTAGGTCCGGCCGGGGAGAGGTATACTTTGTCGAACCGTAGCGGATGATCTCGTCGATGACGATCTTGTTGCGCTCAAGAGTCCGGAGACTGCAGTTGGCGACCCAGCTGCCGCCCGGCGCGAGATCATCGATAGTCTGGTCGATGCTTTCCCGGATTTTCTCCTCGGAAACCTCAGGAGCATCCATCATCTGGGTGTCAAATCCGCCGACAAAGCAGAGTTTGTGTCCGATCTCTTTTTTGAGCTCCTTCGGATTGTTCATCACCTGCATGCCGTTGGTGGCGGAAGCGCCCAGGTCTGCGATCTCTCCGGCTATGGGGGCGAAGTATCCGCAGCTGTGGTGCTCGTAAAGCACGCCCTTGGAGGTCACCGCTTCGATGATCCGTTTCAGATGAGGCTTGATCAGCGCTCTCCAGGTATCCGGCGACATGAACATGTTTTTTCCATGTCCATAGTCATCATGCATGACGAGGATATCCGGCTTGTAATACTTGATGACGTAATCATGCAGCCGGATCTTGTGGTCGGCAATCGCTCCGAAAAACTCGTAGCATGCTTCCGGTTCTTCCATGAGCGCCATCAGACACTCGCCGAAATCCATGGTGGTGAAGAGTCTCTCCCAGGGACCAAATCCGATGATGACACGGGAAAGCTTGTGCTCCCTGTCCCACTTGGCTGTATCCCTGGCGGCGTAGCCCTCCCAGTCCAGCTTGCTCAGATCCGGGAAATGGAAGATCTCCTTCCACCGGGTAATGTCGTCCATCAGGTGCATTCCAGGTGTCGGATTCGGAGCTCCTACCGTTTTTTCCCAGGTCCAGCTCTGTCCAAACCAGTCATCCGCGGTCCCATCCACACAGATGGTCTCCCGGATAAAGTCCATACCTCTTGGAGCACTGGTGTCGAAGTCGCTGGGAATCGGAAGATACTCTGGTTCTTTGTGCTGATAGGCTAACAGCCCGTTTTCTTTAAAACTTAAGCTTGCCATCCAATCCCTCCCTTGTATCGGTGTGATATTTTCCTGTTATGTCGATTCTAACAGTGGGGAAGGGGCAGCGTACATGGTCCTGCCGAATAGAAAAGTGCGGGATTCATGTGCTGTTGGCACAACTGAAAAATCCCGCCATGTCAGGCGGGATTCTTCCAAAAAATATGTGACGTGTTTGTACTTGTATTAGTATTTATACCATTTGTTCCAGGTAATAGATGCTCAGGCGCAGGTAGTCCCGCTGAGATGGTTTTTCATAATCCCAGCCCGTCTCCTCCTTCAGGTACCTGACCCGGTAGTTGACTGTATTGCGGTGGATATACAGCCGCTCTGCCGCCAGGGCCGTGGAGCGCTCCTCGCTCAGATAGGCCGCAAGGGTCAGCAGAAATTCTCTCTTATCCGGCTGCTCCATCCAGATCTGCCGGCACAAGGGCTCACAGGCAGCTATCTTGTGCTTAAGGTCCACGTTTTCCAGAAGATACCGGTCTGCCCGGTCATAGAAAAAGTTCAGATCCCTTCCGCCGCCGATGGCGTAGACTGCCTGCTGGTAATAGCAGGCCAGGTTTCCAAGATCGCTGAAGGGAAGACTGACACCTGCCCGAAGCAGGTCCGCATATCCCAGCTGCCGGAAATAACTGACCATCTGCTCCGCCAGGATCGAATACTCCGGCACATGGACAAGACAGAGCAGATCCTCCTGATAGGTCCAGCTGTAAAGGGTCGGATACTGCTGGTTGAGGATCGTGGAAAGAAGGCCGATCAACGCCGTTTTTTCCCCGGCTGTGTCGTACCGGAAAAGGAACAGACACAGCTGCGCTGTTTTATCCGCGGCACTTCTGGCGATCAGAGAGTGCTGATAATCCAGCTGTTCCCGGGAGACCTCCTTATTTTCCAGGAGATCGTTCATCACTCTCTGGTTGACCTTGCTGTCACCGCCCCTGTCCATCGCGGCAAACAAGAGCGAGGCCTTCTCCGCAAGGACGGTGAGCAGAGCAACATCGCCGGAATTCAGCAGCCTTTTTTTCTCAAGGATCGTGATCCTGCCGTAGTCATGGGCAAGGAAACGGAACCGGGCAAGCAGTCCGCTGGTCCGATAGGTCCTGCCCTCCTCATCATTGGCCTGGGTATTGAAGCGGTACACATCTTCACCGTAACGCCGCACCGGATCGCTCAGGGCATCAGCCATAGCCAGATAGTAAGGAAGCGAGCTCTGCCCTTCCTCGTAGATGTACTTCCATTCCGGAATGGTGCGGATCGGCAGACCGCGGCAGTCTATGCCAAGAAGCAGGGAATTGGAATCCTGCACAAGCACAGGATTGGAAAAGGCCTGGGCGCACAGATGGACAAACTTGCGGAAATCGGCATTTCGAAGAGCGATCTCGATATTGTCAAGCCAGGTGTCATACCAGTTGAAAATACTCTGGATCAGCAGAAGGCCTTCCTTTTCCTCAACATCATGAATGATGATCTCCCCCTGGTCAGCCAGGCAGATAATATCCGGCCCCTCATGGCGGACATAGACTGTGCCAGTCGATTTAACCGAAAGAGGCCCGCTGATCGTCCGTTCAGTACCGGCGGAGATCCTGCACTCGATATCATAATTATTGATCAGACGATTGGCAATCAGCCATAGGTTCAACTTCATCCGGACACACCTTCAAACAAAACGATCCGCCTGGTCAGCCAGGTTCAACATCTGAATTCTCCGAAACAATACTGTGAAGGCTCTTCTCTGCACAGTCGATCAGCATGGAAATCGCAGGGTTTGCATTGGATTTCTCCCACACAAGATCAATACCCATGGCATACTCCATTCCTGTCAGAGCAAAAGAACGGATCCCCTTCGTCTCCATCAGCTGCTGGAAAGGCCCAAGAACCGTACAGGCCAGACCCGCATTGACATAAAGGAAAAGCGTCTTCAGACTCTCTACAAAAATGACCCGCTGCGGATCAAAAGGAAGCTCCTTAAGCATATTCATGGCAGCCACATCCGTATCCAGGCAGACAAAAGCACAATCCTTAAAAGAAAAAATATCCACCGCGTCCGGATTTACGACCGGCAGCTGCTCATGGTAATAGATACAGGCACCAGAAGTCACCAGCGGCTTTCTCTCAAGCCTTGGCTCCCCCGAAAACCCAAGAGAATACGTCAGAGCAATATCCATCTTGCCATCGATCAGGCGGCGGCTCATCTCCCTCCAGGAAGGAGCCGAGAGAGAAAACGCAATATCCGGATGCTCCTTCGAAAAAGTCTGGATCAGCTGGCGGTACGCCTTGCCAGGAAACGTCTCCGAGATCCCGATATTCAGCTTCATCGAACTCTCTGGAGGAATATTCCTCGCCTCCTGCACGATAGCATCAATATTCCAGAGGACAGAATCCAGCCGGTCATACAAAAACAGACCCGCAGCAGTAGGAACCATCCCGCCGCTGTCCTTTTCAAACAGCTCAAAGCCCAGATCCTTCTCCATCTGCGTCATCTTCTTGCTGATAGACGCAGCAGTACAGTCCAACTCCCGGGCAGCCCTCTGGAAAGAACCACAACGCATGATATCCCGAAACAGATAAAAGAAATCATAACTGGTTTTTTTCTTGTACACAGTAAAATCCTCCGAAAAAACTGAAGCAGCAGGTCAGGACCCACATCCTTCAGAAAGAAATTCTTTTTTCAGTATATCTGGGGCAGAAGAAGAATTCAAGACCAGCAGACAGTGGGGACGGTTCTCAGTGTCTGGTCCGAATGACACTGAGAACCGTCCCCCCCTGTCTGGTCCCCACTGTCTTCCCGAACTACTTGCAGCAGGCTTCCAGTATCTCTTTCAGTTTTGCATCCATGTTATGCTTTGCCAGTACAATATTTCCTCGCCACTCCTGACCTTCGATTTCTTTGTCTGGCTTGTCATCATACAGCCAGATCGTTTTTCCGATCCGGTACAGACCGTAATGGACGATGGAGCCGGGGACCAGACCGTTTGGTACGCTGTCTGAGGTCACGCAGAGATTTACCCAGTCCTTGAATTCTGGCCAGTCGTCTTTGGGGATCAGGCCGAGGGCGGAATTGAAGGTCCTCCCACTGATGGCGCTGGATGGTATCTTGTATTCATTGACGAGCATGACTGCATAGATCTGGGCTATGGCGCCTCCCATGCTGTGGCCCAGCAGTGTGATATGGGCTTTCCCTTCTTTGGCTTTGTCCAGGATCTGTTTGTACGTGATCGTGCTGCCGTTTAGATCCGTGGCTATCTCCTCTTCTATTTTCCGGAAATGCCTTGCCATTTCTGCATAGCCAGGGTGCATCCCGTCTTGCTCGAAACTTCCCCCTGTTGTGTTCTGCATAATATCCTGGCCGTTATCGATTGGCCCGTATTCTCCTGAGGTGCCCTGGAAGGCCACGATCACTTCAAAGGCGTTGCCATCCACTGGCCTCACACCGACGGAACATTCCATATTCTTATTTTGTATATAATCTCTGTCCTTGTAACGGTAATGCATCACGCAGTACCCGAGTTCGATCAGGGAATCTGCTTTTCCTCTGCCGATCTCGTCCTGTATATTCCAGTACCCGACTTTTTTCCCGTTCAGGCCGAACCATTCGCTGCTGGTAAGGATCTGTTTTTCTTCCTGATCATAAGTATTATCGTCCAGGATGATGACTTTGAACCGCTCTGCCTGTGACTCGTCTGCGTTGTTTTTCCAGGTCAGGGATTCCCCTTTCCGGAGCAAAAAACGGCCTGATTCCACGAACTGTATCGTGGTTTCCCTGCTCTCCAGATCAAGCCTGATCTTGTGCTTTTCTTCGATAAAATCATCCTGGGCGTACACGCCCTTCCACATATCCCACGGTCCCCAGGCCGCCTCGGAGAGGAACTGCCTGTTGTTGTCTGCCTGGAGGGCATAGGTCCCGTCTGAACACCGCACCAGATTAAACATCTCGTACCAACCGATCTCTGAGGCGTTGACCCGGATGTCCGGTTCATCGAACTTCTCGTATTTTCCCTTATCCTTTCCCCTTTTTTTCCGGGATCCGATATTGCAGGTCAGGTATTTGCCATCGGTGGCCGACTGAAGGGCGATGGTGAGATAAGGGGGATATTTGGCAAAGCGGGTGTCACCTGTTTCGTCCGTCTTCTCTGTGTCATCGGCAGCATCTGTTTTTTCCGTCCCGCCGGTGTCCTCCGCTTTCTCTGTCTGGCCGGCGGAGGATGCCGCGGTTTTCATCGCCTCCAGCAGTTCTTCCTTTGTATCATAATCACCTTCGATAAGGATCTGCCGGGACTCATCGAAGACCGCGTTCAGAGAGTTTGTGTATTCCTCTTTGGTCACCTCGTCTCCATCCCAGTAATAGTAGGCCTGCCGGACTTCGGGAAGGTTGTCATAATAGTGAGAGCCAACTGCGATGGGGACAAAGCCGGTTTTATCAAACTGGTAGAATTCGTCCTCATAAGTCAGGTTCATATAGCTGGTTATGCGCAGCATAAGCTCGCCAGGGATATAATAGATCTCTCCGTGATCAAATCCTACGCCGAAGGGAGCCTGGTTGTGGTAATACACAACCCAGAGGGTGGCCGTCCACTGGACTTTGGGGATCATGAAGAGTTCAGGGATCCGGTCACCATCGATATCGATCAGGGAGTACCTGTACAATTTATCCACTTCCTCCCAGGTCTGCCCCTCCTCCGGGAACTGATCCAGGTAATGTATGTAGGCACTCACCCACTCACTCTCCTGCGTCCATGATCCGCCGTTTTCGGCAGAATTCCCTGCTGCCTGCTCTGCGGTTTGCTCTGCAGCTTCTGCGGAAAGTGAAAACAGCTGCAGACAATGCAGTAAGAAGACTGCCGCACACAGCACAGCTGCCATCCGCAGGGCGCGAAAAATGGATTTTAGAATCGGATCGAAACTTTTTTCTTTCATTATTACTTCCTCGCCGGGGCATCCTTTCCCGTCAGTTTTCATCCATCAGTTGACACTATCCGCGTTTCAGACCTTATTCGGGCTGCTGTTCTCGTCTGCTCATTCCCATCTTCATAATGATCTCCGTGATCCCGCTGATACTGTCTGCGAAATAAATATTCCGTTGACGGTACCTGTCAGAGAAGCCCTGTTCTGTCATCTTCGCGAGCATGTGCTTCAGGTCATCGTAATATCCATTGTGATTATAGAAAATGCACGGACCGCTGATGAAGCCCAGCGCCTGCTGTGACATGATCTCGGAAATCTCTTCCAGCGTTCCCGTTCCACCAGGCATGGCAATAAAAACCTCTCCCAGCCCGATCATTTTTTCCTTTCTCTCCGCCATAGTCGAAGTGATGATGAGCTGAGAGAGTTTTTCATATTGCATCTGGTTCCGCACAAAGAAAACCGGTTCAACACCGATCACCTCTCCCCCCGACTCGATAACACTTTCCGCAAGAACACCCATCAGGCCGGTCTTCGACCCGCCATACACCAGCGTATTTCCACTCTGCCCGATCCATGTTCCCAGGCTGCGGACAGCATCTGGCAGCGTATTATCATTTCCTGAAGAAGCTCCGAGATAGATAGTAATGTTCATAATAATCCTCTAAAAAATACGGCGGTTGACAGTTACCCTGAACTGGCTGAGACACTGGGTAAAACACAGGAGACAAGACGCTGGGGAGACAAGCGCCGGAATGACAGAAGCGATGATTTTTTTTCTCATTTGATAACGTGTCATAACCCCAGAAGCCTATATCTATGCGCAGCTGCATGTATTCTTTCCAAATCCATTTCCAGCCATTCGATGGCATTTGCCAGCGTTGCGAATATCATTTGGACTGAATCGTGTATTGATCTGCAACATCTATGATAAAGAATCAGTTCCGGCAAAACAAGTTATTTATGCCGGACAAGACATTGGGACGGTCCTCAGTGTCATGTCCGCAAGACATTGGGGACGGTTCCAATGTCTTGTTATCCCAAAGCACGTTTAAAGGCGCTATAGTTTTCGGTCTCTCTATCCGTGTGGAATACGGCGTACTCGATTGTTTCGAATTGCCGGATGAATTCGCCGGTGATCTGACGAAAAACGTCAGCCACTACATCGGGCGGATTTCTGAATGCTCCGCAGCCGAATGCTCCTAAGATCAGTACTTCGTTGCCTTCTGATGCTGCTGTTTGGAAGATCCGACGGATGCGTCTTTCCAATAGCGCATGCAGCTCCTGCCTTGTGATCTTGGCCGCCGGATTTCCGACATCTGGATTCATCGCATTACCTGGCCGTTCTTTTAAGTTGGGAGCCGCACAGGTAATGACATTAACCTTGTACCAGTCATTTTCGTTCATACGGTCTGGGAAGGATGTGTCGGTTTTGATCACATATACATCCGGGGAATAGATGAGATCGTCATTGTACAGTGAATTTCCTGCCTTCCAGTGTGGTAAATAGAATCCCCGCCTCAGTTCCGGCGTTTCCAGGCAGAAATATAAGGTGCTGCATCTGCACAGGCTTTCTTCCTGCGCCGAGGATCCATGCACGACACCGCCGCCGGGACTTATTGCAGAGGCGAAGTTTAGGATGCAGACTTTCTTGCCCTTATAAGCGGAGGCTGCTTCCAGCGTACGTTTTCCTGACACGACAATCCTTGCATCCTGCTCGTAATAGCTGTCGCTCTCCGGTATCTCCTGACCCGCAAGGATCAGCTTCTGCCTCCGTCTTGTTTCTGCAGTTGCGCTCAGCAGTTCCTCCGATCCATTCAGGAATTCTGTCGTATCCCGAAAGATCTCCGCATTTATCTCTCTTCTTCCCACTTATATCACTCCTTCCATCTGACACAGATCTTCGATCCATTTCCGCCTCTGAAGCACAGCAAGCCACGCTTCCGGAATTGCACCATATCCATAGTAGAGTCCTGCCAGGCCGCCGGCGATTGCGCCTACGGTATCTGCATCATCGCCCAGGTTCACAGCTTTCAGTTCACAAGTTTCAAAATCCTTTGTCGTAAGGAATGACCATACTGCCGCCTCTATGGTATCGACGACATAGCCTGTGCTGCGGATATCCTTTTCCGGCAATTGTGCAAACAGCTCCAGATCACGAAACCTGTTATAATATGCCAGTTCCTTCCCGTTGCTCGGATCCTGCTCGTAGAAATGAAATCCCCGGTCCAGCCCCTTTTGAAGCCGTTCGATCTGTGTACCTTCTTCCTCAAGAATCGCGCAGATCATAAAGTAATACAGCCCGCAGGCAATCTGACCGCGCAGGTGATTGTGCGTCAGTCCTGCCACTTGATGAATCAGCTGCACGGCCTCTTCATCCGTCATGCCTCTTTTCGACATCTCGTAACCGTACAGACAGGCCGGCATGATCCGCATAAGCGAGCCATTCCCGTTATCCCGCTCCGTCGTACCGCCGCATTTGGTGATATCAGGATTCTTCAGGTACCGGAGGATTGCCGACATCGTTCCATGGCCAATATCAAAGGATTCACCAAAGGGCGTGTATTCTCCCTTGGTAAGCCACTGCGCAAACCGGTACATGACATCTGGAAGATCGATCCTGCCCTTCTCGCGAATGCTGACAAGCAGAGCAAGCGTCATGCTGCTGTCATCCGTCCAGGTCCCCTCCGGCATGTTATACGTCCCATATCCCTCCATCTCATCCACAGGTCCTTTGGCCAGCTCCGATCTAGGTACGAACTGTACCGGGCAGCCAAGAGCATCACCGATCACAACACCCATAACACCATCAAGCCAAATATTTCGATTCATCTGATTCATATACTTTACCTCCTTTTCTTCTAGCTCATAAACTGCAAGGATCGCTGCTAGGCAATCCTTTGCTTCTTGTTATGAGTTCAGTATAGCAGGCGGAAAAAGAAAGACGGTCGCCACGAGGGCGACCGCCTATAAAAGACAAATAGAATGTCAATTGGGATGGCTATTGGTTTGGTTTGTATGAAAAGCTGAGACAAGCGATTACGACTTTTTGATGAATAGATACCTGCAAAGAACGTAAAGATATCGGCTATATCTGGCGCGCTACCGCTTGCCCTACCGCCCCCCATGAACACCGACAAAGAACTCTGTCGTAAGTATTATTTTGATATGTCGCTGTTCATTCCGGTTGGTCTATGGGCTGCATTCTGATATGGATCAGAGGTACCGTTTAGACGATGAGACGATCTCTTTAAGGCTGGATTTTTAAATCATAGTTGTCTTCTTTTTAGGTTCCAAACATCGTTTTTTTATCTCGTATTTTGAGTGCCTCATTAAGATTTGTCGTTGAATAATCATATTCTGCACCTGATTGTTCTTGCACAATAAGATGATTCGGTTGATTTTTATACTTGAAATGCAAACCTTCCTGCCAAACATCTACACCATCCGTATAAGTCATAATCAGAACAGAATTCAAATCACCCTCAATTGGGCAACGCATATACTCTTCATCTCCGTTTCCTTCGGCAAAGTAATCAGCATATCCCTCATCAAAATTTATAATGTAATATATGTCGTATTCTTGCCCTTTCATGATATAAGCATATACACCAGTATTGCCCAATTTTGCTGTTTCTTCATCATTTGTTGTATATGAAAGAGCTTCTTTCTTCTCTTCCGATTCTTTCTGCGCTTTTGCTTCTGCTTCCTTCTTAGCCTTTTCTTCTGCCTCTTTCTGCGCTTTGGCTTCGGCTTCAGCTGCTGCTTTTGCTGCTGCCTGCTCTTCAGGAGTTCCGATATAAATTACATTGAACTGTATGATTCCTTTATCAATGTCATAAACGTCAATAGACTTTACATCCCATAATGCTTTCTTCTCATCTGTCTCCTTCTGAATGGTCGAAGTAATATCCTCATAAGCTTCCTCGTTATAGAATTCGATTGTATATCCATCCTTGATTGCAGCCTTTTCTGCATCCAGCAAGGTCAATCCTACATATTTTTCTCCTAAAAAAACTTCTGCCTTTACACATTCCAAGCGGAGGAGTTCATACTGATCGACCTGATCACCAGGTTGAAGGCTCTGATTGATAACTATCCAGTTGGAAGAATCCCAGATTGAATCATTTTCCGCGAACGATTCAATATTTTTGAATCCGGCTTCGCTTAATGCTGTTTCTGCATTTGACAAAACCATTCCATTTACATCAGGCACTTCCAGCGAAGCTCCACTTGAAATCTCATTAAGGATCTCTATTTCATGAAATGTAATCTCACTTCCATGTTCCAATATGCATTTAAAGGACATATCTCCTTTAATATCCAGGTTCTGAGATGCAGAGACATTGTTGTCTTCTGTATTGTAGGCAGTAAGAATATGACTGCCTTCCATTAGTTCAACCATGCCGCCAAAACCATCTCCATTGGCGACAGTCCCTATCTTTTCGTCGTCGATATAAATGTCAATATCGTACGTATCGAAGAACAGATTACTCTTTGAACTGATATCCAAATACAGATTACACATTTTTTTGCAAGTTAAAACGATTGGATCCTCGGCCTTGATCTTATCACCTGTGGCTACATTCTGTTCTGTAACTATCCATCTTTCTTCTGGCCATTCCGGATCCTCTGCAGCGTTAGATGAGATGTTTTTAAAGCCAGCATCTTCAAATGCGGCTATAGCTTCGGGAAGGATCAGATTTGTTCCCTCAATTACTTTAATTTTAGGCTCTTCTGTAACTGTTGGAGTCTGTTCCGCTGATACATGTTCCGAAAATGTAGAAACTGAAGTGGATGTATCCTTCTTCCCGCATCCTGCCACTGTTAACACCATAGCTGCACAGATTATCCAAGTGACTTTTCTTTTTATATTCTTATTCATGTCAGTTTCCTTTCTTTTGACATTCTCCTTTACTTAATGATGGCTACCGCATTAGCCTTACTGCTTCATTTGGTCTTTCCATATAAGCACAGGTCATAAGACTGTTCGTCCTTCCAGACCATTTTTCTCTGTATGCCTTCTAATGCGAACCCGTTCTTTTCCAAAACACGACGAGAGGCAGGGTTTGGCTCATAGACAAGACCGGTAATCCGGATGATATTCATTTCTTCAAATGCCAACTCACAGATCTGCCGAACAGCCTCAGTCATGATCCCTTGCGACCAGCATTCGGTCAGAAGCAGATAGCCGATTTCCGCATCTTTACAATATACGTCCGTTCTCTGCTCCACCGAGATATTGCCTACGGTCCTGCCATCAACAGAAATGGCACGGAACACTCCATCCTTCCCCTCGTGCTCAGAAATCATTCCCAGCCACCAGTCTGCAGACTCTTCTGTATAAGGATACGGAAGGCGGTTGGAAAGATAGGAACGATCAACCTCATTACAGATCTTGATCAGGTCTTTTTTCAGATCTTCAGACCAATTCAACAGCTTGATATCCATCGCAGTTCCTCCTTATATTCTAAGAATCCTCGTGGCTTAATTACATCTTTTCGCTTTAAAAAATATTATAGCGAATTGTGCGGTAATATTCAAATTTATGGTGTCGGTGTCGGACGACATCTATGCTAATGTAGGGAATTATTTAACTATTAATGGTGAGGGCGAGATATTTTGCTATCCCAGAAGAGGTAGCATTTTCGTTATTAAAATATCTGGCAGTGTTTTTAAGTATTTTTATCCTCTTTTGACTCGCTGCAACAGAAGAACTGCAGTATTCCATACAGCACTATTTTAGTATTTCCCTCCCACTGCAACAAGCAACTGCGCGTAGCCGGATGCTACGAAGCGTTTCCGTGTGGGAGCTGCAGCGCTCTTTTTTACTGATGTAGGACTCCCAGGCACGGAAAAGGCAAGGATCGGATCCCTGCCTGGTTTTGGTGCGGTGAAATGCCTCATATCGGAAGCCTTCTAGATGTTGGAATCTTTAACGTTCCAATTTGTCACTTCGGGCTGAAATTCTATCAATTCTATTGCTTGTTTTGCCTTGGAATATTATGCTGATTGTGGATCTATTATGATTAATCTCTACGAAAAGTAATTTTCTTTGGAGGCACTGCCAAAAATTCGCCGACAAGGCTGCACTCTCTGCTCAGCTTGCTATTTTCCGCTGAAAAACCAGAAAAGAAATGTGAAATGCTGGAACGAGAGTACGGCATTCAAGTCACATCCAGTACAAAGGAGGATTTCCATTCCATGTGTAATTTGAGCGAGATTATTCTTGAAGAAGGGATTGAGATCGGGATCGAAAAGGGAATTGAAACGGGGATTAAACAAGGAATTGTGAAAGAAAAGAACCAGACACTTTATCGTCTTGTGCAGAAAGGATTGATCTCTGCCGAGGATGCGGCCGATGATATGGGAATAGATGTTATATCTTTTAAGAAAATGGCTGCACGATCTGGCTATAATTTCTGGCATAAAGATAGTTCAGACACTTCGGATCTGGATCCTAATAAAATGTGAAATGCTGAAACGAGAGTACAGCATTCAGGCCACATCCAGTCCGAAGGAGAGCTTCCATTCCATGTGTAATTTGAGCGAGATTATTCTCGAGAAAGGGATTGAGATAGGACGGACAGAAGGACGGATGGAAGGAAAAAACCAGACACTTTGTGAGCTTGTGCAGCAGGGTCTGTTGTCCATCCATGATGCAGCAGAAGATATGGGGGTAGATGTAAAAACCTTCATAGGCAGAGCAATGCAGCAAGGTTATCGGTTCTGATAGAAAAAATGAATTCCTAACATCGGTTTCTATAGAAAAACACCACTTTTGATATGCACACCCTTATTGGTTGTCCAGTAAATAGGGTACGTTTCAAAAGTGGTGTTTTCTGACTTGTAGTGCATCATAAAATGTCTTCAGGCTGGCCATGACCAGACAAATAGGTCGAGTAGACGGCTGGCATTACTGCCGCTGCCCCTCTACAGAACCGTACGTGCGCTATTAACGCATACGGCTCCTCAAACAGTCATTGGGGTCGAATGCCAGATATCACACGTGATACGCACCGGACTGATAAAGTATCTCCATATGCGCATAAACTTCGTATACTTCATTCCCCTTCGCTGGCTCCGCCGGTTCAGCATCTTGAATGTCATACGCTTCACATAGTCGCTGAATCCATTGATGGCTTTGTAGTTGCCGCTGACGCCGTAGTAGTTGCAGTGTCCTCTTATCTTGGCTTCGATTCGCTTCATCGTATCTTCCACCGGCTCTGTCAGCCGTGTCTTCAGCCACTGCTTCACCATCTGCCGCTTTGCCTTCAGTTTCTTCTTGCTGGTTCGGACTTTAAGACAGTACTTTCCGTATCGGGTCTTGGCGTTGTAGAAGGTGAATCCCAGTAAGTCGAATTCATCCTTCGTGCCCTTGAACCGTCCTATTGGCAGTATCCTCGTCTTGTCCTCTGCCACTTCCAGTCCAAAGTGTGCGAGGCGTTTTCTGATGTGCTCAAGCACCTCCGCCGCCTCGTTCTCGTACTGGAACAGAATCAGGAAGTCATCCGCATATCTGACGTAGTACGCTTCTCCCCGCAGGTATGGCCTGACTGTATGCTCAAACCACCAGTCAAGTACATAATGCAGGTACACATTTGCCAGTATCGGAGATATCAGGCCTCCTTGCGGGGTCCCCTGATCGCTCTCTAACAATTCTGTGCCTTCCATGATTCCCGCAATCAGAAACCTCTTCACGTAGCGCAGGAAGTTCCTGTCCTGTATATCGTTCGCCAGAAACTTCATCATCCATTCGTGGTCAACGTTGTCAAAGAAGCCTTTTATGTCAGCTTCCAGCACATAGTTGACTCCCTTGTGCATGATCGTCTCATTGATATACCTCACTGCGTCATGCGCCGACCTGCCCGGCCTGAACCCGTACGAGCAGTCCAAAAACCTTGGCTCATAAACGTCATTCAAGGCTCCCGCCATGACTCCCTGTACGAGTCTGTCCTCGTACGCCGGTATCCCCAGCGGTCTCAGCTTTCCATTTGCCTTGGGTATATATGTTCTTCTGACCGGCTGAGGCTTGTACTGAAACTTCTTCATCCGCTCCAACAGGTTCTGTATGTTCCCTTCAGCATTCTGGTCGTACTGCTCCTTGTCGACCCCGTCTACTCCTTTGGCTTTCTTCTGGCACTGCTTCCTGTGTTCTGCCATCAGGCTTTCCGCATTGACCCTGTGCATGATTCCCTGCACTTTGGGAAATGCTCTGACTGGTACCTTATTCCCTTTGCTTCCTGTTCCATTGATTCCCCGACCTCCCGTGTCGTCAATGCTTCCGCTCCGGAACCTACTGTTTGCTGCTCCCTTTGCTCCCCCCACTTTCGTGGGCTTCATTGCTACTATGAGGCAGTCCGACTCCTGCCATGTCATTTGCTTCTCTCCGCTGTATTACCAACTTAAAGTCGCATACCCTTTGGAAACATGACAGGTCTCCCAGGTACGCATATGATACCTTGTGCGCTCGCCACGCTCTACGACCCCGGCGGAACCTGCGCTTCCTTGCCTGTCGTTTGCGCATTGCTGCCTGCTGCGGACGGTTACCGCATCGGCTTCCGCTTCATAATGTAACGAGGCTCAATCACTTCACGCTTTCGCATTGCGGCTCTCGCACTTCTTTGGCTACGCTTAAACCTAACCTCACGGTTTCGGCTCCAAGCCTAAGTACCGGCTGCTTGCCAGGCTTTACCGGGCAGGGAGTTTCACCCTGCTATATCATATGCGCCGAACTGGCGCACAATCGTCCCATTTGTCCCTAGAAAATGCGAATTCGGAATTTACAGTGCGTTATCCGAGATATTTTCTCGTATTATTTGACTTAGCGAATATATCTAGGTATAATATTAGCAAACAGCTTTATCCTGGAGATGGAGGAATTCGCCATGTTGTGTCAGTTCTCAGTTAAAAATTATAAGAGTATAAGAGATGAAATAACATTTGACATGCAGGCGGCCGCTATTTCAGAACATACAGATCGATTAATCAAAGACAGTGATGGGCAATTGTTCTTACCAGTTTCTGCAATCTATGGCCCTAATGGCGGCGGAAAGTCTAATGTTCTGGAAGCGCTGCAGGCACTTGGAACAATGGTGTTACGGCCTGTTCATGCAACGAAACAAAACAGAGCTGCCGATTATAAGTTCAACAAATCACCGGTGAAGCCGTTTATCTTCGCCGAAAGTGGAAAGAATAATCCGACAGAATTTGAACTTTTTTTCCGAACAGAGAATGCGGAATTTAGATATGTCCTTCACGTCAAAGAAGATATTGTGGTTTATGAAAGTCTGGACAGGATTAAGCTGGAAACGGGCAGGAAATCGGCATTGTTTCTTCGCAAAGGAGAAGAGATCATTCTAAAAGGTGTATTTGCCAAATTGAAGATCAGTGAGGGGCTTTCACAAAGTCTTCCGCTGCTCTCATATCTGGGCATTACATACATGAATAATGATGTTGTTAAGGATGTTATCAACTGGTTTGAGTTTGGCATTGATTTCCTGAATTATGGAAATCCACTGGAAGAACTTCGAACAGCAATCTCTTCTTCACCCGAAATCAAAAAACTGGTGCTTGATATGATTCGAGAAATGGATCTCAATATTGAAGACTTCCGTGTGGAGGAAAGGGAAAATGATCAGATAGAGATATTCACTCTGCATAATGTGGACGGGTTTAAAGCGGAGTTGACCCTTGCAGAAGAATCCAGCGGAACAAAAAAGCTATTCGGTCTTCTTCCTTTTATTGCCAAAAGTCTGGTATGCGGCTCAACGCTGGTAATTGACGAGCTAGATGCAAAAATCCATCCGATGCTTCTTCGCTATGTGATCATGCTGTTTAACAACATGGAGATAAATCGCCATGGTGCGCAGTTGGTTTTTACATCCCATGATCTATCTACAATGAATAGTGAAGTTTTCAGACGTGATGAGATCTGGTTCGTTGCCAAAGGAAACAATCAGAATTCGAAATTGTATTCTCTGGTGGAATTCAAAACCGGAAATGGCGAAGTCGTTCGCAAAGATGCCAAATATGATAAACAGTATCTTGAAGGGAAATACGGAGCGGATCCGTATCTGAGAAAGATCATAGACTGGAGTGTTGTGAATGCCTAGAAAAATCGGCACAGAAAATGGAGAAAGAAGCGCCGTCAGGAATATCTGGAAATGAAGGAGTACAGATATTATATCTTCTGCGAAGGAGAACAGACAGAACCGCGCTACTTCGACGGTTTTAAAAAACTGATTGATGATAATCCCATTTACCGCGATATGGTTTTGATCCAGATAGAACCATGTGGGGCAGAAACAATACGTGTGATCGGACAAGCTGAACAATATGTTAAAGATAACCAGATCACCAAAGGCCAGATCTGGTGTGTCTATGATAAAGACAGCTTTCCAGCCCAGAACTTTAATGGAGTTGTCGCCCGAGCCGAATCACTCAACAAAGAGAATCCATTAGTACAGTACCATGCGGCATGGAGTAATGAATGCATCGAATTCTGGTTCATGCTGCATTTTGCCTACTATGCATCAAACAACCACAGAGCAGAGTATCCTAATAGATGGGAAAAAACGGAAAACATAAACAATCAGGCTTGGATTCATGCAAATATGCATGGTCCGAGCCTGATTGCTTTTCTTTTCTTAACGCCTGCGATGCAGACAAGATGTCAGGTGATTGTTTTCTGCTTGTTGGCATGAGCTGTCTTTGCGGAAAGGATCTCAGGGGCTGACTTACCTCTTATTCATAGTCTTCAATGCGCCATTCGTCCTTCCAGTCCAGATAGGCCATCTCACCGTCAAAGCGGAACGGCAGCCAGACATAGTCGGCGATTGAGGTGTTCCGCTCCGCATCCGCTTTGGGCGGAATAATGCCGTACTGCTCGATCAGCTGCGGGATCAGATGACCGCGGCCGGTAAAAATATAGGTGAACATATCCCGGCTGAAAGCGTAGGGAACGTCCATCTCTTCCGGACACCAGCGATCCGCCACCGCAATGTACAGGTCTTTCTTCCCTGCCACTTTA
>OCTX012277421.1_pt1 | contig 42357 bp, 34 predicted proteins | sample 1539691 | NCBI WGS metagenome assembly OCTX01 (sample SAMN02144231, study PRJEB22623) | gut metagenome | biome: sheep rumen | host: Ovis aries | place: New Zealand
ACCGGAGCGACAGCGGAGACGCAGACGCGCACAGTGGGAGGTGCTTACGCACCGTGCGCGTCGCGGCAAGAACGCCGAGGCGTTCTTGAATCACATATTCCCAGAGGAAAGAAAAGAGGGCCGCAAGCCCTCTTTTTTCTGTCCTGTCCTGCTCTTGAGAATACAGCCCGCCTGTGGTATAAAAAAAGAGAGTCTCGTTTATAATGGTATACTTTTGCGATATGGCGATCTGCAAAGGCCATGCGAGAATAAATAAAGGAGTCTTGAATATGCTGAATATTACGAAAAAAATAGAAAATGAAACTGCTGTTTTTGAACTGGAAGGCCGTCTGGACACGGTCACCTCTCCTGATCTGGAGAACGAGCTTCGCGCAGCGATGGAGAGTGTCCGCACGCTGATCCTTGACTTTGAGAAGCTGAGTTATATCTCCTCCGCCGGACTTCGTGTGCTGCTTTCTGCACAGAAGATCATGAACGGCAAGGGAGAGATGAAGGTCCTCCATGTCAACAACACCATTATGGAGATCTTTGAGGTGACTGGTTTCACCGAGGTCCTGACCATCGAGTAAGGGGGCTCCATGAACAAAGAGCAACAGCCAAACCGCCTGTTTCTACAGGTCGTGCTGTTTTTTACGCTTGCCGTCATCGTCATCGGCCTTATGACCTATGTCTCCCAGCGCGCATCCTCGAACAGCACGGTTCAGGCGCAGACCGAGTCCCTGGCATCTGACATCGCAGACGAAACGATCCTGGCGATCCGTGAATATCCGGCCTATCCCTGGCTGATCGACTATTGGTATGCACATGCCGATGAGCTGGATATCGAATATGATGCCGAGTACGGGCCGGGAACAAAAACAGAAGAAAAATATACCGAACTGACCGGCAGATGTCCGGATCTTCACCTTCGCTATGCGGATGCCAGGACCCTGGAAGCCCTGGATCCGGCGGATCAGAAGCTCTGTGCCGAGATCATCTACTCCTGGATCTGCTACCGGATCGATCAGATCAAGCGCACTTACCATGTGGATTTTCTGTTCTGTGTCGTCACGGATGAGGCCTGCACGACCCAGTTCTTCCTGTTCAGCGGCGCAGATGCGGGCGCCGTGCGGGGAACCGATTACGAGCAGGTCTATACGTTGGGCACGACGGTGGAGGTCAGCGAAAGCCAGATGGAAGCCATGCTGGCAGCAAAGAAGGATTCCTCCAGTCTTGCCGATGCCGGAAATTATGCCGACTATTACGCCTACATGGAAAAGGTCGGGGAGCACGACATCCAGATCGGCCTAACCTATGACAAGACCGACCTGCTCTCGAGCGTATCCCGCAACACCGTACAGGGAACCGTCTCGGCGGTCACCTACCTGGTCATCCTTGCCCTGGTCTTCATGATCCTGGTGTACTACTATGTGCTGCACCCGCTGAAAACGGTCCAGGAAAACATCCGGCTGTACACGGAGACAAAGGACAGCACCATGGTCGCCGCCAATCTGACAGATGTCCGGCCGAACAACGAGATCGGCCAGCTTTCTAAGGATGTCACCGCCCTGGCAAAGGAGATCGACGATCATCTGCATGAGATCGAATCGATCACTGCGGAAAAGGAGCGGGTAAGCACGGAGCTTGCCATGGCCACAAAGATCCAGACCAGCATGCTTCCCAACATCTATCCGGCCTACCCGGACCGGAGGGAATTTGACATCTGCGCCAACATGGATCCGGCACGGGAGGTCGGCGGCGATTTCTACAATTATTTCCTGATCGACACAGACCATCTCTTCTTCACCATTGCCGATGTTTCCGGCAAGGGTGTGCCGGCAGCCCTGTTTATGATGGCCTCGACCATCATGCTGGCCAACAGCGCCTACACGGGCCGCACGCCTAGCCAGATCCTGACCGATACCAACAACCTGCTGTGCTACAAAAATCAGGAGAAAATGTTTGTTACCGTCTGGGTCGCCATCCTGGAGATCTCCACCGGCAAGCTGACCATGGCCAATGCCGGACATGAATATCCTCTGCTGAAATCAACAGACGGAAAATTCTCTCAACTAAGGCAAAAGCACGGCTTCGTCCTCGGCGCGATGGAAAATATGCGCTATACCGACTCTGTGCTCATGCTTAAGCCTGGCGACAGTATCTTTCTCTACACCGATGGTGTCCCGGATGCCGTGAACACGGACATGGATATGTTCGGCAAAGACCGCATACTGGCGGCGCTGAACGAAGATCCGGATGCAGCTCCCCATGCACACCTGCAGCGGGTAAAGAAGGCCGTGGAAATCTTTTCCGTAAATGCCGACCAGTTTGACGACCAGACAATGCTCTGCATCCAGTACAAAGGGCCGGAACACTAAAAAAAACTGCCCCTGGAAGACATTAAAGCAAACATTCTGCAGGCCTGATAAGGCCGAAGCCGTTTGCGTAATGTCTTCCAGGGGCAGTAACTATGTGCAGTCCGGTGCCATGTAAAGCACTTGTCAGCTGTACTTTCAATTACTCCTCGCTGAGAGTTCCTTTACCGCTGCGGGTCTTGCTGTAGAAATACAGCAGCAGGCTGCCGATCACACCTGCGGAGATCGCGTTGGAGATGCAGGCGACGATGCCCTGGGTGAAGACCAGGTTTACCGGCTCGCTGTAGATCACAATATCCAGGACCGGAGCAACGACGATCCATGCCACAGCATTGCCGATCAGCTGCCAGAGGTTGAACCGGATGAGGTCGGCCTTGCCGAATACGCCCTCATCGACCTTCATGGACGGATAGCAGAAGCCTGCGATAAAGCAGGCGCAGCCGGAGGCGATGACCCAGCTCCACCAGGCAGATCCGTACTGCACGGAATCGGACAGCGCATGACCGATGAATGCGATCAGGCCGCCTGCGATCGGGCCGAACATGGCGGCAAAAAAGGCGCCCACGCCATATGCCGTCTGGATCTGTGTCTCCGGAATACCGGTCGGAATCTTTACATACATGAACAGGACCGTAAACAGGGCGGCCCCAAGACCGGTAGCAACAATGTTTTTCGTCTTGAACTCAAATAATTTTTTCATTCCACTCACCTCTCACCACTTCATCAACAGTTACATTTATCACATCAGGCCGGATGTTCTCCGGATCCTTATGTTTTTCAGAAGGCCAGCGGCGTTCTTGCCGCGCCGCGCTCGGGGCTGTAAAGCCCCTTCCACTGAGCGCGGCTGTGATCCGCCGGAGGCTTTCACTCCGTCGGGGATTGTCACCCGCCACTGAGTGAAGCTTGTTATAACCCTCCGTCTATAGAGACAGGGGACTCCCCGACGGAGTTGAAACAGCGATCGTCCAGTCCGGACCGAAGGCGACGCCGTAGGTTTCGATAAAGCTTCCCTGGCAGACGGCCAGTGCCAGCTTCTCCAGTTCATTATTATACAGGATCGGCATGCCCGGTTCAACAAAGCCGAAGCTCCGGTCGAACCGGACAACCTCATCAAAAACAATTGTGCCATTCTTCTTCAGGCACACCCTCACCATGTCGCCATAGGCAAAACCCGCCTCGCAGAAGCGGTCTGTCGGAATGTTGGACCAGGCGTTGCCAAAATTCGGATCGTCGATCTCCAGGATGCCGGATGCCCCATCTTCCCCGATCTCCGGCTCCGGGATGGCATGGGTGACGATCTCTTCCACCGGGTATTCCGGGCCTACACCCTCAAAGTCGATGATACCGGAAGCGAGCCTGGCGGCGGTGTAGCCAAAGACATCCCTGCCGCCAAAGACGGCGACACCCCGGGTGGATGGGTACCGGTTGACGGTCTCATCGATCTCCCGGACCGCCTCGATGCCCATATAACGCTTCACATGGGTCAGCGCGCCGTTGTCAGGCGTCACGATATAGTAACCGTCACAGGTCTTTGCCACGCAGGCGCGCCGGCTGGTTCCGACGCCGGGATCCACGACCGATACGTAGATGGTCCCCTTCGGCCAGAAGGGAAGGCTCTGGTAGAGCCGGTAGCTGGCGCTCCAGGTGTCGAATTTGGGCAGCTGGTGGGTCCCGTCAAAGATCTCCAGCTCCCGGTCGACAGTCTTTACCACGCCGTACATGGAGCTGACAGCACCCTCTGCATAGGTAAAATCGGTCTGAAAGACCAGGATCGGTTTCTCTGCTCTGCTCATCTTGGATCTCCTTATCCTATCGTATTTTTTTTAATAACGTCAGACCGAAAGCGGCTGCAGCCCTTCAATGCGGGACCCTCCGCTGCCTGACCATCTCAAAACCAGCCATATACAAACGGATTCCAGAACCGGCCGTGATTGAGGAACACCGCGATCAGGATCGTCGCTGCAAAAACACCCGCGCACACTGCCATGCAGATAAAATCAGCCTTCTGCAGCGGGCGCTTTGCGTACCAGGTCCGCTTCCGGTCTTTGCCAAAGCCTCTCAGGTCCATGGCGTTGCTGATGACCTCGATCCGGTCCATGGTGGAAAAGATCAGCGGGATAAAAATGTTCATGACATTTTTGACCCGGACGGAAAGCTTTTCCTTTCTGGACAGATCCAGCCCCCGGCTCTGCTGGGCGACCGCGATGTCGTTGTAATCCCGGATAACGTCCGGAAAATAGCGCAGCGTCAGGGCAAGGGCATAGGTCGCCTTGTAGCTGATGCCGATGCTGTTCAGGGAGGCGGCAAACTCACTGGGATTCGTCGTCAGCAGAAACAGCATGCCAAGCGGAATGACCGAAGCATATTTCATAAACTTTGTGACCTGGTACAGAAGCTGTTCCTGCGTCACCGTGTAGCGGGCGCTGAAGCGGAAAAGCTCATGGGTGGTCCCGTAGATCTCTGTGCCGTACTGCGGGCTGAACAGATAGGTCAGGATGGCATTGAGGATCAGAAAGACCACCGTGTAGTACAGCATCAGGCGGATCTGGCTGAGCCGGATCTCCGAAACATGCAGGATCACAAAGGAAAAGACGGTGATCAAAAGCACCGACCGGATGTCATAGGTAAACATCACGGCAAAGGTCAGACACAGAAAGCAGATCAGCTTGGTCATGCCGGACAAATTGTAGACAAAATTGTCTTTTTCCACATAGTCGAACAATTTATTCTTCATCTCCGGCACCTCCCTTCCGATCACTGCCTTCCTCCCCGCCCGCAGCGGATGCCTCTGCGCCAGCCGGTCCGGCTTTGCCGGCCGTGGCTCTTCTTGCCCGCTCGACATCAATAAAATGCTGCACAAAGCCCCGGGGATCTGCGATGCCGGCCATGAGAGCCAGGTCAAACAGGCTGGTCAGCTTGAGGCTGGCAGCCTCCGTGATCTCCGGATCTGTCAGGATATCTGCCGCTGTGCTGTCGCCGATCTTCTCCCCGCCGCTGATCACGATGGCGTGGGAGGTATATTCCAGCATCAAATGCATGTCGTGGGTGATCATGAGGATGGTCACCCCTTCCCTGTTGAGCCCCCGGAGAAATTCCATGATCTCAGTGTAGTGCCGGTAATCCTGCCCGGCCGTCGGCTCGTCCAGGATCAGGATCTTTGGGCTCATAACCAGGATCGACGCGATCGTGACCCGCTTTTTCTGGCCATAAGACAGGGCTGACACAGGCCAGCTGCGGAAGGGATACAGGCCGCAGATCCGCAGGGCACGCTCCACCTTTTCTTTGATCTCCTCTTCCTTCACGCCGTGCAGGCGCAGTCCCATCGCCACCTCATCATAGACCATGGGCTTGCAGATCATCTGGTTCGGATTCTGCATGACATACCCGATCCTGTCCGAGCGCTCCCGGATCGTCAGATCCTTCATGTCCTGTCCGTCAAAAAGAAGACGGCCGCCATCCTCCCGGACAAAGCCGCAGATCACCTTTGCCAGCGTACTCTTTCCGGCACCGTTCGTGCCGACGATGCTGACCATCTCTCCCTCCCGGATGGAGAAGGAGATGTCCTTCAGGATCTTTTTTCTGGAGGTATAGGAAAAGTCCAGATGCTCAGCCGCAAGCAGCACCTCTCCGGGCGTTTCCTCTGCCGGCACCGGCTCCATGCTCCAGGCCAAAAGCCGCTTCTTCGCTTCCTCACTCAGCTCCAGCGTATCGAGCCGTCCCGGATGGATATCTGGCGTAACCTCAACGCCGGCATAGCGCATCGCGGTGACGTACAGGGGCTCCCGGATACCCAGTTCCATCAGCTGACCCGAGGCGATTAGCTCGTCCGGCGGAAGATCCGCAACAATCATTCCCCGGGACATCACGATGATCCGGTCGACCGACCGGTAAAGCACATCCTCCAGCCGGTGCTCAATAATGACGACGGTCTTGTCCTTTTCCTTCTGGATCCGGTCGATCAGGCCGATCGCCGTTTTTCCGGCTGCCGGATCCAGGTTGGCCAGAGGCTCATCAAACAGCAGGACCTCGACCTCATCAACCATGACACCGGCAAAGGAGACCCTCTGCTTCTGTCCCCCGGACAGTTCGAAGGGGGATGCCTTCAGATGATCCGCGATCCCCACAAGAGAGGCTGCCTCCTGCACGATGGATTTCATCTCGTCCTGCCCGGTATTGTCGTTCTCCAGCGCAAAGGCGATATCCTCGCCCACAGACAGCCCGATAAACTGGGCGTCGGAATCCTGCAGGACCGTCCCCACATGGCGGGAGAGATCAAAAATCGTCTTTTCCCTGGTCTCGCTTCCGCATACCTTCAGCGAACCGGTGATCTCCCCCTTGTATGCAAAGGGGATCAGACCATTGATGCAGTTGGCGAGGGTGCTTTTTCCGCAGCCCGAAGGACCAACGATCAGAACCTTCTCGCCCCGGCGAATGGTCAGGTCGATATGGTACAGCGTAGGCTTTGCCTGGCTGAAATACTGAAAGCCAAAATTCTTGAATTCGATGACCGCATCCCCGGTATGCATGGCTTTATCTCCCTTATCTGTTTTCATCGGATGAACAGCCAGGATGCTCCCCGGTTCAAAAACAGGTCTTCCCGCCGTTTTTCCGCATTTTTTTCTGGCATTATTATACAACAAATTTACCTGCGGGGACACTGCCTGCGGCAGCTGTTTTCCCGCTAAAACCCAGGCTTCCCTACGGTGTCCGCAGAGGCTCTCCATTGTTTTCGGCCAGCATTCCTATGACCCTGGCCCAGAGGCTCTGGTCCTCTTTCCGGGCGCACAGATAAAACCGGATCGACGCATCCGGATCTGATAAGGGCACGGTCACCCGCCTTTTCTGGCGTTCCATATAACTCTGGTATGCAGGAAAATGAATCAAGGAAAGATTCGTCACAAAACTGGGAAATCCTGCCATCTTTGCGAGCCCCTCCTCCGGAAGGTCCCGCGGGATTACGACAAAATGCGTCTTCTGCATTTTTTCATCTACGAACTTCTGCCGTATGCCAAGCTGGACCGTCAGCAGCATGGTCTCGCCCTCCAGATCGGCACATGTGACCGACGCCTTCTCTGCCAGGGGGTGATCCTCGGGCAGAGATATCTTTAGATCCTCCTGGCAGTAGAATCCGCATAGGATATCCGGATTGCCAAATGGCCTGTCGGTGATGATCAGGCCAAATTCCCGCCTCCTGAGTCCCTCGATCAGCATCTCTGTGGGATGCATCTGTGTCATCACCGTCTTTTCCGGATAGTACCTGGTCAGATCCGGCGTGATCTCCCAGACCGGTCCGGGGGCGCAAGCCCCCACAGCCAATGCGTTTGCGCTGCGGATATAGAACTGCATGGTCTTTGTCATGTCGTCCACAGCAGCCAGGACCTTGCGGTCTTCGGCCAGCGCGATCTGCCCGGCGTCGTTAAATTCGATCCGGTTCTTTTTCCGGACAAAGAGGGCGCAGCCACCGGCGCAGCTTCCATCACCGCGCAGAGCTGGGAGCTTCCCGAGCCTGTCGGCGTATATACCGATGAGCTGATGAACAGCACGAAGGACTTCTCCGATACTGCTGTTATCGTAATCTCCAGAAGCGGCGGCGAGGGCGCTGACCTGCCTAGGGATATGAGCCTGCTGATCGACGGCACCTACGGCGACAAGGAGCGTGCCGACTCTGTCGTTCCGGATGCCTACACCTATTTCAACGGTGTCTACACCAACAACGGCACCACGCCCGACTTTGAACCCGGCGAGAGCTATCTGGAGCTCTCCAATCCGGAGGAAGAGATGATCGACGCTGTCTGCTCCAATTTCAGCAACGTCATTGTCGTGGTAAATGCAAACAATACCATGGAGCTTGGCTGGGTCGATGAGTACGATTCCATCGGCGCTGTCATCTGGGCTCCCGGCCCGGGCGCTACCGGCTTTTCCGCCCTTGGCGAGATCATCTCCGGCGCGATCAACCCCTCCGGCAAGACGGTCGACACCTTTTTCAACTTCATCGGAACACAGCCCTCCACCGCCAATCCCTCTCTGCTCAACAACGTCCTCCGCGGCGAGTGGGGCTTCAAGGGATTTATCGAGACCGACTATGACGGCTCCTATGGATACATGATCTCCGACAAGTCTGTACGTAACGGCAACGACCTGATGCTGGGCTTTGGCTCTGCTGAGACGGATGTCTTCACCGACCAGTCCGCTACAGCGATGATCGCCCTCCGCCAGGCATCCAAGAACATTATGTACACCATCGTAAACTCCGGCTACTACACCTTTGCCGAGACCGATCCGAACAATCAGCCCGACAAGATGGTAACCACCTTCCGCAATGTCAACATCGCCGTTGGCGTCGTTGTTGTTGCACTGGTCGCTCTGGCTTACTTCCTGTTCCTTCGGAAAAAGAAAGAAGCCTGACGCATTGCCCCGCATCCTGAATACTGACCGGCTTTGGAAAAAGGATAAAAAGCCTCCCTTTTAGAAAGCTGAAGAACATCCGAACTACCGGACAGGTGGCCAAATATCATTCCGCCGGTCAGTAACGGGATAAAAATACCGCGGCGCCGCATCTCCCCCGAGATACGGCGCCGCATTTTTTTATCCCTCTGTCTGTATTCTTTTCCGGTACTCTGCCGGTGTGCATCCGGTCGTCTCCCGGAAGCTCTTGATAAAATAGTTCGGCGTATTGAAAGCCAGCCGCTCAGCGATCTGACCGACCGAAAGATCCGTCGTCTCCAGCAGCAGCTGCGCCCGTTTTACCTTTGCCTGGCGCACATAGCTGCTCACGCTCATCCCTGTCTCCTTTTTGAATTTGACCGTAAGATAATATTCCGTATACCCGGCCAGAGAGGCCAGATCCGCCGCCGTGATCCGCTTGTCCAGGCTCAGCTCGATGTAATCGCAGCATTTCTGGATCGCATGGGAATAGTTCGGATCTGTTTTCAGACTGTGGACCCGGGTAATAAAGTCGTTGTACATGGTATAGGCCAGGGCAGAAAGCTCAGCGGAATCCCTGCAGTCCTCCACCGCCTGGATATAGGCATCGCCCAGGGAATAGGCCGTATCCGGAGACAGGCCGCCCTCCATGGCCGCCCGGCAGACCAGCGAGGTGAACACGATGATGCTCGTCTTTGCCTGCCGCAGGGGATCCCGTCCGTGGACCGGCACGCCCGGACTCTGCCGGATCGCCGTCTGAAGAATGTCCCCGTAATTGATGTTGCCCTCCCGGACCATCTGCAGCATGGCCTTCTCTGAGAGATAGATCCGGTTCCTGTCCCGCTTATCCACCGGCCCGGCATGGATCCCGCTGTCGGAGAGCAGGCTCTTCTCCAGATCCTCCAGTCCCAGCTGCTGCCCGTTTATCGTATTGTGAACCATGATTACATACCGGATAAAGATCGCATAGGAGATCACCGGCAGATGGCCGATCCGATCCAGCAACCGGCGGGTGAAGCTGTGGCTCTGCGGCTCATGCCGGTCCGCGTGCAGTTCATTTCGGATGGCTGTGGTGTCCGGAGCCATGTAAAAGACCGGGCCGATGACCAGGACCAGATCACCGGATCTGTTCGGCGTCGGAACGGCTGCCCACTGCATGCCGACCGGCGACCCGAGAAGCTGCGGCACACGAAACTCCCCGGACTGCAGGCATTCCTCCAGCCGGCTGCCGCCAAAAAGGAGCAGCGCCTGCTCCAGCGTCTCCCGATCCTCCTCGGGACAGGTGGTTCCAAGACATGTCTTATCCCTTGTAAAACCCCAGATATAAAACTGCTCATTGCTGGGCAGCAGCCTGCCAAGAAGGGTCAGGGTCTGCTCTCCTCCGGTCTGTCTGCCTGCCATACTCGTTTATACCTCCTGCTCATGCTGCGCTATCCATACCGACTGCCTGTATCCGGTCTTCCAGTCCGGCTGTCAGTATACAATCTTCCAACCGGCTGCGGCATCCATTATTCCAGCTCTGCTGCCAATATCCAGTCTTCCGGCCCGGCTGTCAGTATCCATTTTCCATACCGACTGCAGTATCCGAAGCGGAACAGAGATTCCCGGATTTTTGCCATTTCTTTGGGATCATCCACACGATCCGGCATGGAATCCTTTTTGAGGGTTCACATTCCTTGTTTTTTGCCCTGTGTCCCCTGCTTTCCGCCTGCCGTCCTGCCTCTTTTATCTGCACGCCCTTTGATTTTTTATTTTATCATTTTCACGAATTTTTGTCATTCCGGAATAAATATTGGCTTTTTTGCCGCTGTTTTTTCTTCTATACTTGTAGCATAAAGAACTGTCCGTAAGCATTTCAGAGAAAAGAGGTATCCACATGTCCCAAAAGAAACTGACCCAAAGTGAGATCGACGGCGTCCAGTACAGACACGCCAAACTGTGGCAGATCATCCTGTACGCCACCAACGCCCTCTGCGGTATGACCGTCTACACCCTGATGAACAGCTACGCCAGCTATATCGCCGGCCTTGGCTTCGCGATCTCGGCCGTCGCTGCCGGCGCGATCATCACCGGCTCCCGTGTGCTGGATGCGATCACGGATCCGCTCCTGGCTCTCGTATATGATAAGGTAGAAACGCGGTTTGGCAAACTCCGTATTCTTCTGATCGGCGGCTTCCTGATGGAAGCGATCGCCCTGCTGCTGATGTATGACGGCGCTGCCCGCGCAGGCCTTGCCGGCCCGGTCGGCCTTACGGTATTTGTCATCCTGTATGTCATCTACATCATCGGCTACACTGCCCAGAACATGACCGCCCAGACCCTGCCGGCGATCATGAGCAATGACCCGAAGCAGCGGCCCACCATCGGTGTCTGGGTAACAGGCTTCAACTATCTGGTCCCGGTCGTTCTCTCCATCGTCACCAACAACGTTCTGCTCCCCAGATTTGGCGGTCAGATCAACCTGGAGTTCATGGGCGCGGTCGCAAAGCTGTTCATGCTGCTTGGCTTTATCGGCGTCATCCTGGTCTCCATCGGTGTTTCTGAATATGACAAGCCGGAATATTACAAGGGTGCCGTCAAGACAGAGCCCCTGAAGCTCCGCGATATGATCGAGGTCCTGGCCCACAACAAGCCTCTCCAGAGCTACATCGCCGCCCAGTCCTCCGACAAGATCGCCCAGATCACGGCTTCCCAGGGCGTCATCACCACCATGCTGGCCGGTATCCTGATCGGCAACATGGGCATGGCCACCATCCTGTCCGTGGTCAGCATGCTGCCCTCCATCATCTTCGCCATCTTTGGCGCCAGATATGCCGGAAAGCACGGCTCAAAGAAAGCGATCGTTACCTGGACAAACGTCTGTATCGTCCTGTCCACCGTCGCTCTTGCCTTCTTCCTCATTGTTAACTATGTCGGCAGCGGTACCGGCAGCATCGCCTCCTTCGGTGTGACCATGATCCTCTATGTCGTGATCACGCTGGCGCTCAACGGCGCAAAAATGTGCGTCACCACAGCCAGCACCTCCTTCATGGCCGACGTTATCGACTTCGAGCTGGATAGAAGCGGCCGCTATATCCCTGCCGTTGTGACCGGAACCTACAGCCTGATCGACAAGCTGATCTCCTCCTTTGGCGCACTGATCGCCGGCCTGGCCATCGTGGTTGCCGGCTACCACGGCACCGCCCGTCCGCAGCCGGGTGATCCCGCAACTCCCGCGGTCTTCTGGGTGACCATGATCGTCATGTATGTCGTCCCGATCATCGGCTGGATCGTCACACTGATCGCCATGAAGGGCTGCCGCCTGGATAAGGAAGAGATGATCGCCGTTCAGAAGCGGATTGCCGCAGCAAAGGCTGCCGCAAAGGGCGAAGAGGCCTAAGGCAGAAACGAAATCTGCATCACCTTCTGAGATTTCCGCAAAGATATGCCGGATGAAAGCTATGGGCGTCTGTAGTTTTCATTCCGGCAAAGCGTTCATTACTACTTAACTGGAGAAATGATTATGAGAAAAACATGCCTGTTTAATGACAACTGGCAATTTGAAAAGGAAGGCGCGGTTACATCCGTGTCCCTTCCCCATACCTGGAACGCTGAAGACGGCCAGACAGGTCCCGCGATGTACTGGCGGGGCACCTGCCTGTACCGCAAGAGCTTTGCCCGCCCGGCTCTGGCCGACGGCCAGAAGGCCTATCTGGAATTCCGCGGGGTCAACTCCTCCGCACGGGTCTGTGTAAACGGCACGGAGGCTGCCGCTCACGATGGCGGATACTCCACCTTCCGCGCGGACATCACCGGTCTCCTGCAGGAGGAAAACCTGCTGGAGGTGGCAGTTGACAATGCCCCCAACGACCATGTCTACCCCCAGAGGGCTGACTTTACCTTCTATGGCGGTATCTACCGCGATGTATACCTGATCACCGTTGAAAAAGAGCATTTCGACCTGGATTATTTCGGGGGCAGCGGTCTGCAGATCACGCCAAAGCTCTCCGGCGAGGATGCGGAGATCTTTTTTGAGACTTGGTCCACGCCCGGCACGGAGCGTATCTGCGTATCCGTAGAGGGTGTCGGCGAGACGGAGCTCTCCCTCTCACTCCAGGATGGAAAGATGGTCGGCACCGGTTCCCTTCCCATCCCGAAGGTCCACCGCTGGGACGGCCTGGCAGATCCCTTCCTCTACACAGCAAAGGCCGTCCTGTACGCCGGTGGCGCTGTGCAGGATGAGGTAAGCAGCCGCTTTGGCTGCCGGGAATATGCCTTCGATCCGCAAAAGGGCTTCTTCCTGAACGGCCGCAGCTATCCGCTGCACGGCGTATCCCGCCACCAGGACCGTCAGGGCGTCGGCAACGCGCTGACCCGGGCCATGCACGAAGAGGATATGGAGCTGATCCTTTCCATGGGCGCCAACTCCATCCGCCTGGCGCATTATCAGCACGACCAGTACTTCTATGACCTATGCGATGAAAAGGGCATCGTCGCCTGGGCAGAGATCCCCTACATCACCGTCCACATGGACGGCGGCAGGGCCAACACCATCTCCCAGATGACGGAGCTGATCACCCAGAACTACAACCACGCCTCCATCATCTGCTGGGCCCTCTCCAACGAGATCACCCTCAACGGCGTCACGGACGACCTGATGGAAAACCATAAGATCCTGAACGATCTGGTCCACCGGATGGATCCGACCCGGGTATCGGCAATGGCCAACCTGTTCCTGCTGGAGACGGACAGCCCCCTGGTACGCCTCCCGGACATCCGCGGCTACAACCTGTACTACGGCTGGTATGTGGGCGATATGACCGACAACGACACCTGGTTTGACGACTTCCACGCAAAATATCCCGATGTTGTGATCGGCCTGACCGAGTACGGTGCCGACAGCACCATCGCCCTCCAGTCCCCGAAACCGGAGAAGGGCGATTATACCGAAAGCTACCAGGCCGTCTACCACGAGCATATGCTGGAGCTGTTCTCCACCCGTCCCTACATCTGGGGCACCTACTGCTGGAACATGTTTGAGTTTGCCGCGGCAGGCCGCGATGAGGCCGGCGATCCGGGCAAGAACCACAAGGGCCTGATCACCTTTGACCGCCGCTGCAAAAAGGATGCCTACTACATCTACAAGGCCTGGTGGTCCGACGAAGCCTTCGTGCATCTGTGCGGAAGCCGCTACCATGACCGCGTCGAGCCGGTAACCGAGGTCAAGGTCTACAGCAATCAGCCGGAAGTTACGCTCTATGTGGACGATGTCCTGTTTGGCACACAGACCGGCAGCCACATCTTCCGCTTCCAGGTGCCCATCAGCGGTGTGCACCAGATCAAGGCAGTTTCCGGCACCCTGGAAGATACCATGGAGATCGCAAAGGTCTCTGCCCCGAACCCGGCCTACTTTGCCTCTGCCGACCAGGTGCGCAACTGGTTCGATCCGCCGGCAGTCGATCCTATGGACCGGGAAGGCTATCTGTCCATCAACAGCTCCCTGGGCGAGATCGGTTCCACGCAGGGCGGCGCAAAGCTCCTGGAGAGCCTTATGAGCCGGCTGCCCGGTGCGGGCAATGCTGCCGCACAGCAGAATCCGGCCATGCAGGCGATGGTGGCCCGCCAGCCGCTCAAAAAGGTCCTGCAGCAGGGAGGCTTCAAGCTGGATGAGAAGCAGCTTGGAGAACTCAACGCCATGCTGAACCGGATCCCGAAGCAGGGCTAAGCACAGACAACAAAGCTGCCGCATGGAACGCTGTATGCATGTTCCGTGCGGCAGCCTTCTGTATGATAAGGAGACGATCTATGAAAACAGCTGTACAGCAGATCATGCTGGGCACCGTGACTGGAAATGAGACGCAGGCCCTGGAGACACTGAAACGGATACGGACAGCCGGCTATGACGGCCTGGAGCTGAACCGCTTTATGCTGCACAAAAGCTCTTTGATGGTCCGCCTGCTGACCCGGGCGGCCGGGATGCCCACCGGAAACGGCGGGAATCTCGACTGGCAAAAGCTCCTTACGGCAAGCGGCCTGTCGGTGATCAGCCTGCACACGGATCTTGGCTCCCTGGAGCGGGAGCTTTCCGCCATTGCGGCGGAGGCGAAAGCCCTTGGCACGGACCGGGTCGTCATCACCGGCATGTACCGCTTTGACTACACAAACGAGGGAGAGGTGCGCGCCCTGGCAGGGCGCCTGAACAAGGCCGGCGACGCATTGCGGGAACAGGGCCTGTCCCTGTTCTACCACAACCACAACGTGGAGCTTCTCCGCGTCCGGCCCGGCGTTACGGCCTACGACCTGCTGATCGGCGAGACGGATCCCGCCCTGGTCAACTTTGAATTTGACAGCTACTGGTTTACCGACGGCGGCGCGGACGCCGCAGCCTGGATGGAACGGCTTGGCAGCCGCATGAAGCTCTGGCACATCAACGACCGGGGCTCCCGCCAGAAGGGCGCCTCCATGACGCCGATCCTGAAGGCAGACAGTATGGAGCTTGGCACCGGCAGCATGAATCTGAAAAAACTGAAGGAGGCCGCCCTCGCCAACGGCGTCGAGGCCGTTGTCCTGGAAAGCCATAAAAACTGGATCGACAAGGATCCGGTAAAGAGTCTGGAACTGAGCAGCCGCTGGCTGCGCGACAATCTTTAAGGAGGATCCCGGCTATGACAAACGACATGATATCCGCCCTGCCAGTGGCTTGGCAGGCCAGCTGGATCGATCCGGAACCGCCCCATGAACCGGAAAAGAGGCAGCCATCTTCGATCCTTCGCTGCCGCTTTATGGCAGAAACGGCAGAAAGCGCCGTTTTGTACATCACCTGTCACGGTCTCTACGAGGCCTTTCTGAACGGGCAGCGGGTCGGCTCCTTTGTCCTTGCCCCCGGAACCGGGGACTACCACAAGCGGCTGACCGTGCAGGCCTACCCGGTCACCGATCTGCTCCAGGAAGGGGAAAATACGCTGACCGTCATCCTTGGCGATGGCTGGTACCGCGGCAGCGTCGGCATCGACGGACTGCGCAATTATTACGGTACCGATCTGGCCCTGCTCTGCCAGCTGGAAGCAGATGGCAAAGTTATCTGCTGCAGCGGCGGGGACTGGGAAGCCAGCCAGGAGGGCCCCCTGCGTGAAAATGATCTGCAGCAGGGAGAGTTCTATGATGCCCGGCGTGAGGAAGTGACCCTCTGGCACCCGGTAAAGGTCCGGGACTATGGCTTTGCCAACCTTGCCCCCACAAAGAGCGTGCCCATCACCGAGCAGGAGCGCCTGCCTGGCCGCCTCTTCCGGACGCCGGACGGACGGACCGTGATCGATTTTGGCCAGAACCTGGCCGGTTATACGGAATTTAGCCTGACGGCACGCGCCGGACAGCGGATCACGCTCCGCCACGGTGAGACGCTGGATGAAAACGGAATCTTTACCCAGAAGAATTTTGATCCGGGCGACCGCAACAAAAACGGCGGCATTCCCCAGAAGATCACCTACATCTGCAAGGAGGGCCGGAACGTCTACAAGCCGTCCTTTGCCATCTTCGGCTTCCGCTACGCCCTGGTGGATACGGACGCCGACCTTTCCGATGCCGTCTTTACCGCCATCGCCGTCAGCTCGAGGATGGAGCAGACCGGCTTTTTCACCTGCGGAAACGAGGACGTAAACCGGCTGTTCCAGAACAGCCTCTGGAGCATGAAGTCCAACTTTGTGGACATCCCCACCGACTGCCCCACCAGAGAGCGGGCCGGCTGGACCGGAGACGCCGGTGTTTTTGCGCCGACGGCGGTCTTCCTCATGGACTGCCTGCCCGTCCTGCGCAAATGGCTTGGCGAATGCCGCCTGGCCCAGGGCGAGGATGGTCTGGTCCAGAACATCGCGCCGGTCAACAACAGCGGCAGCATGATCTCCAATATGCTCCAGGGCTCTTCCGGCTGGGGTGACGCCTGCATCCTGGTCCCCTGGGCACTGTATCAGGCATACGGCGATGCATCGATCCTGGAAGAAAACTATGAGATGATGACAAGGTGGCTTTCCTTTGTCACAAAGCGCGCAGCAAAGACCCGTCCCCAGAACCTGCTGAATCCCTGGCATAAGTATCTGGTGGATGAGGGCTTCCACTTTGGCGAATGGTGCCAGCCCGATATCGACAACGGGCAGGCCATGAAAAAGACGATGATGACCGGCGCACCGGAGGTGGCCACAGCCTACTATTACCGCTCTGCCTCCCTCCTCTCCAGGATCGCCGGGATCCTCGGCCGGACCGCCGACGCCGCGCGGTTTGCCGAAATTGCAGAAAATGCCAAAAAAGCGTACCGCCATACCTGCACAAAAAAAGGCCGGATCCATTCCGACCGCCAGTGTGAATATGTCCGTCCCATCGCCTTCGGGCTTCTGGATGACGGAGAGGTGCAGGCAGCTGCCGATGACCTGGATGCTCTGGTCAAAAAATCCGGTTACCATCTGAATACAGGATTTCTCTCCACCCCGGATCTGTGCCGGGTGCTGGCGGACAACGGCCATGCGGATACTGCCTTCCGCCTGCTCCTGCAGACCGAGTGCCCCGGCTGGCTCTACGCCGTCAAAAAGGGCGCCACGACCATCTGGGAGACCTGGGACGGCGTACGTCCGGACGGCACGGTTCACGATTCCCTGAACCATTATTCCTACGGTGCCATCTCCGGATGGCTCTTTGACGGCGTCTGCGGCATCCGCCTTTGTGCCGGTCACCTGGAGATCTGCCCGCATCCCTGCAGGGAGCTTGGCTTTGCAAAGGCTAAGTGGCACTCTCCGGCGGGGACGATCGTCAGCGGATGGAGCTTCGATGCAGATCATGTCCAATATGACATCACCGTGCCTGTTCCCGCCGTCATCCATCTGCCAGATGGCAGCGTGCATGAGGTGGAGGCTGGCAGCTTCCAGTTCACCATCCAGGCCTGACATCCGGCGTCTTTCCGGTCCGGATTTTTTCTGATCCAAGGTGTCTTCTGATCCATTTCCTTTGCGGCTATGCCGGATGGCGGCACCAGGGAAAAGATCCGGCATGCCGCCGCATGCTCTGTGCAAAACAGCAGCATGGAAAGTTGCTGCAGGTAAAACACCCCGGCACTGCCGCCTGGCGCCTGTACCATGCTATAATTAAGACGATCCTTATACCCCAACAACTTCGGGACATGCCGTTTTTGCGGCTTCCATGGTCCTGTATTGCCATTCATCCGTAACATCCATGGCTGCCTGCTGCAGCTGCACATTGCCAAAAATGGCAGGAGGAATACCTATGGCTTATTACTGCAACCCGCTGAACATCGACTATCGCTACCAGTTCAACGCCGACCCCAGGATGGGCGGCGCTATGCAGATCTGCCGGGAAGCGGCGGATCCCTCCATGATCTGCTTTAAAGGCAGATATTATATCTTTGCATCCATGAACCTGAGCGTCTGGGTATCGGACGATCTGGCCCACTGGGAGAGCCACCGCCTGCCGGATGAGCTTCCGCTCTATGACTATGCGCCGGACGTGCGGGTCATGAACGGCTGGGTCTACTTCTGTGCCTCGTCCCGCGATCACGCCTGCGACCGCTGGCGCACCCAGGATATCCTGAACGGCCCATACGAAAAGCTGGATGGCACCTTCCCCTTCTGGGATCCCAACGTTTTTGTGGATGACGACGGACGGGTCTATTTCTACTGGGGCTGCTCCAACCAGACCCCGATCTGGGGCGTGGAGCTCGACCCTGTGACCATGCTGCCCATCACAGAGAAAAAAGCCCTCATTGAAGGCGATCCCTACAACATCGGCTACGAGCGGATCGGCGAGGACAACAGCACGCTTCCCGCAGGAGAAGCTGAGATCCAGGCTGCCTTCCAGGGCTTCCTGAAAAGCCGTTCCATGACCGAGGACCAGCTGCCCTCGGACCTGAAGCCGCTGATCCTTGGCATGTTCAGCAAACGTCCCTACATTGAGGGCGCCTGGATGGACAAACACGATGGAAAATACTACCTGCAGTATGCAGCTCCCGGCGCCCAGTACAACGTCTACTGCGACGGCGTCTATGTGGGCGACAGCCCCCTTGGCCCCTTTGCGCTTGCCGGCAGCTCGCCCTTCTCCTACAAGCCGGGCGGCTTTATCCCCGGCGCAGGCCACGGCTCCTCGATGCAGGACCTTGCCGGAAACTGGTGGCACACCTCCACCATGCGGATCTCGGTAAACCACATGTTTGAGCGGCGTGTCGGCCTGTGGCCTGCCGGCTTCGACGCCGATGGCGAGCTCTGCTGCAACCAGCGCTACGGTGACTGGCCGATGAAAATCAGCGGCGCGGCAGAAGATATGTGGCAGGATCCGGAATGGATGCTGCTGAGCGCCGGAAAGACAGCCAGTGCCTCCTCCTTTGCGGAGGGTCATGAGCCGGAAAAGGCAGTTGAGGAAAATGTACAGACCTGGTGGAAGGCCGGCTCCGCAGGACGGGAGGAATGGCTCTGCGTCGACCTGGGCCGCGTATTCGACGTGCACGCCGTCCAGGTAAACTTTGCCGATGACAAGATCGAGATGGAATGTCCGGGACAGATCCGTCCCGGGACCCAGGCCCGCTATATCGAAGAGAGAAATCTGCTGACCCAGTGGAAGCTGGAAGCCTCCGCCGACGGCGAAAGCTGGACGGTCATCGAGGACAAATCCGCTGCCGAGACGGACCTCTCCCATGACCTCGTCGTCCGGGAGGAAGGCTTTGCCGCCCGGTACCTTAGGCTTTCCGCCATGGCCGTGCCCTACGGACAGGCGCCCTGCGTATCCGGCCTGCGCGTCTTCGGTCTGGGAGACGGAAAAGCACCCGCCGCACCGGAATTTACCGCCGAGCGCATCAGCGGCATCGACATGAACGTCTGCATCCGCGAAGCAGAAGGCACCCTTGGCTGGAACATCCTGTTTGGCACCAGAGAGGACAAGCTCTACCACAGCTACATGGTCTTTGCGCCAGGCGAAAAACGCGTCGGCGCGCTCATCAGCAGCCAGGAATACTACGTGCGGGTAGATGCCTTCAATGAAAACGGCATCACCGCCGGTACCTGCATTAAGATCGGCTAAGAAAAAGAAACTGCCGCGCAGAGCAAAACAACAAGCAAAAAAGCACACGACCCCGGAAGGCATTACGCAAACGGCTTCGGTCCTGTCGGACCTGCAGAATGTTTGCTTGAATGTCTTCCGGGGTCGTGTGCTATATACGCAGTATACGAAAAAATATCAGCTGAGGTCTGCCCCTTTCGAATGCTGTCTCTTGAAGCAATTCGTGCATAAGCATTCTTTCGGGAAACGCTCTCGCTCTGTCCTCACGCAGCGGTACTAGAGCGCGGCTTTTTGCCGCGCTAAGTACCGGCGTTGCGGATGTTCCCTTCAGAATGTTTATGCACGACTTTTGCTCTGTGCAACAGCCCCTTTTTCTTACATGCTGGTATCACCTGCCAGCAGCTACTTGCCGGCGGCCTCCAGCTTTTCTTCTATGCTTCCCCGGTCCATGACGATGGCGCAGGCATAGCGCGGATCGATCTCGGCCATCAGTTCCCGGATCTGCCGCACCGTCTGCAGCTCCTTTTGTTCATCATAGGCGTAGGGCAGATCCAGATCGAAGGAGATGAAGTCCTGGTCCTCCTCAAAGCTTACCTGGAGATCGTGGAACTTCAGCTCGGGATCGAGGATCCCCAGGATCCTCTCCAGCCGGCCGCGGATCTTTCGCACCCGCTTGTCCTCGGTATCCACCGGATCGATGTGGACCACCAGGAGGACGCCCAGCTGCCGCTTGACCTCATTTTCCACCTCATCCGCGATGGCATGAGCTTCTGCCAGGCTGCTTTTGAGCGGAACCTCCGCGTGCAGCGTTGCCATGTGCCGTCCCTGCCCGTAGCTGTGCACCAGCAGGTCATGGATGCCGGCGACGCCCTTTACCGACAGGGCCACGTCCCGGATCTTCTCGACGATCTCGGTATCCACCGCATTGCCAAGCAGCGAATCGGCTGCGTCCCGCAGGATGCCGATGCCGCTCCAGATGACGACGCAGGAGACCACAAGGCCGGCATAGCCGTCGATATTTATATGGAAGAAGTAGTAAACGGCCGCTGCCAGCAGCGTCACGCTGCAGGTGACCGCATCAAAGAGCGAATCCATGGATGTCGCGCGGACGGTCTGGTTCCCGGTCTTCTGAAAGATGCCGCGGTTGAACAGGAAGAGCCACAGCTTGATGCCCACCGTGAACAGCAGAAAAACAAACACAGCCGGATGCATATTCAGCGGCGAGGGCTCCCGGATCTGCCGGATCGAGGTCTTGAAAAACTCCAGGCCCACGTTGGTGATCAGGATCGCGATGATCATCGTGGCGACGTACTCGATCCTGCCATACCCAAAGGGATGCTTTTCGTCGGAGCGCCGCGCGGCCAGCTTCGCCGTGAAGACGCTGATCACGGAAGAGGCGGCATCGGACAGATTATTGAACGCATCGGCGATGATCGCCGTGGACATACTGACAATACCGGCCGAAAACTTGATCAGAAACAGCAGGATGTTGCTGATCAGGCCGATCATGCCGGAGAGATTGCCGTAGGCCAGGTAGACCTCGGCCTTATCCGTGTTTTCGTGATCTTTTATAAATGTGCGGATCAATAGTGAACCTAACATGGATGCTCCTTTACAGATGGGTCGTCACGTCTTTTAAATTGGATAAAATCTATTCAACCTATCATAGTTTTGCCCGGTATTGTTAGTCAACAGCAACAAAAATATGCCCTCTCTGCCTGCCAGGCGCGGTGTCTGTAAGAGAAATGCCGGCCTGGTATTTTTCCTTTTCTCTTTGATCATCCGCCCAAATCCCCTTTGTTTCCCGCGCCTCATATGGTATACTTTGTATACATAAACCAAGATCTTCAGGAATACCTGCCCCCGCGCAGACCTGTATGGAAAGGAGTTCCTCTATGTCCAACATCTGGCATGACATCAGTCCCCACCGCATTACGCCCGACGATTTCATCGGCGTCATCGAGATCGAGAAGGGTTCCAAGAATAAGTACGAGCTGGACAAGGAGACCGGCCTGATCATCCTTGACCGGATCCTGTACACCTCTACCCACTATCCGGCAAACTATGGGTTTATCCCCCGCACCCTTGCCGACGACCACGATCCTCTGGATGTGCTGGTCCTCTCCAGCGAATCCATCGCCTCCATGAGCCTGGTACGCTGCTATCCCATCGGTGTTATCAGCATGCAGGATCAGGGCATGATGGACGAGAAGATCATCGCGATCCCCTTTGAGGATCCCACCTACAACGGCTACACCAGCATCGAAGAGCTGCCCACCCATATCTTCGAGGAGATGCGCCACTTCTTCCGGGTATACAAGAGCCTGGAGGACAAGCCCACCGTCGTCCACGAGGTCCAGGGCCCGGATGTCGCCAAGGACATCATCCGGAAATGTCTGGACGCCTACGTCGACAAATTCTGCCGGTAAGCGATGCGCTTTGCGGATTAAATTCCCGAAAATACGTACTTGTTATTTAATTAACAGGCGTTCTATATCAATAGAATAGACTATTCTGACAACAGGCAGCTTCCAGCGGGAGCTGTCTGTTTCCTTTGTCTGAAAACCGGTTTTAAGTTAGTCGTATTTAACAAAAATTCTTGGAATATGCGGGGAATTTTTTGTAAATTTTGTTGCGGTAAAACAGGTCGTTCTGTATACTGTTAGTGACTTAGTCCATGCAAGTGCGACTGTTGAAAAAAGGAGGTAAACACAACATGAGCAGGCTGAGCATCATCACTAAGAGTGAAGCGCAGGCCACTGTGGAGGAACTGTACAAGGACCTTGAACGGAGGATCCAGGCCAGCCCGCCGGGACTCTGCCCTGTAGATATGGCTGCGTCTTTTCTTCGCATCTGCCACGCGCAGTCCTGTGGAAAATGTACGCCCTGCCGGGTCGGTCTTGGGCGGCTTGCGGCCCTTCTGGAATCTGTTCTGGACGGCACCGCCACGATGGATACGTTAAAGACCATCGAACAGACTGCAGACAGCATCTATTATTCTTCTGACTGTGCCATCGGCCAGGAGGCGGCCCGCATGGTGATCTCTGGACTTAAGGGCTTCCGGGATGACTATGTGCGGCATATCCAGGACGGCCGCTGCTCCATGAAGCAGACGACCACCGTCCCCTGTGTATCGGAGTGTCCCGCCAGCGTGGATATTCCCGGTTACATTGCGCTGGTCCATGCCGGACGCTATCAGGACGCTGTGCGCCTGATCCGCCAGACCAACCCCTTCCCGGCCGTATGCGGCCTGATCTGCGAGCATCCCTGTGAGATGCGCTGCCGGCGCACGATGGTGGATGACCCGATCAACATCCGCGGCCTGAAGCGGTACGCGGTCGAGCACGAGGGCGAGGCAAAGCTTCCGACCCCGGCAGCAAAGACCGGCAAGAAGGTCGCAATCGTCGGCGGCGGCCCGAGCGGCATCTCTGCGGCCTACTATCTGACCCTCATGGGCCACGATGTCAAGGTCTTCGAGCAGAGAAAGCATCTGGGCGGCATGCTCCGCTACGGCATCCCGAGCTATCGTCTTCCCAGAGAGATCCTGGAGCGGGAGATCGCGCTGCTTAAGAGCACCGGCTTTGAGACAGAGACCGAAGTCAGCGTCGGCAAGGATATCCAGATGGCCGAGCTGAACGAAAACTATGACGCCGTCTATGTGGCCATCGGTGCCCACACCGACCGTAAGCTTGGCATCGAGGGCGAGGACGCCGAGGGCGTCATCTCTGCTGTCGAGCTGCTCCGCGGCATCGGTGACAATGAGCTGCCCGACTTCTCCGGCCTGGATATCGTCGTGGTCGGCGGCGGAAACGTCGCGATGGACGTCGCGCGCTCCGCGATCCGTCTAGGCGCAAAGACCGTCAATGTCGCCTACCGCAGAAGAAAGACTGATATGACCGCCCTGGCAGAGGAGATCGAGGGCGCTATCGCCGACGGCTGCGAGATCGTCGAGATGCACTCCCCGGTCCGTGTCGAGAAGGACGAAAACGGCCATGTCGCCGCCCTCTGGGTCAAGCCCCAGATCGTCGGACCCATCGAGTGGGGCCGTCCGAAGCCGGTCAACGCAAAGGCAGATGAGATCCGCATGAAGTGCGACCTTCTGCTGGTCGCTGTCGGCCAGGGCATCGAGTCCCGCCAGTTTGAAGAGGCCGGCATTCCCGTAAAGCGCGGCCGCATCAGCGCGCTGGATACCAGCAACGTAAAAGACCTTGATGGCATCTTTGCCGGCGGCGACTGCGTAACAGGACCCGCAACGGTCATCCGCGCCATCGCTGCAGGTAAGGTCGCTGCAGCCAACATCGACGAGTACCTCGGCTTCCGGCACATCCTGCCCGATGACGTGGAGCTCCCGAACGTGCGCTTTGACGATCACATCCCGCGGGGACGTGTCAACATGAAGGAGCGTCCGGCCTGCGAGCGCAGATGTGACTTCAACCTCATGGAGCTTCCCATGACGGACGAGGAGGCGTTCCAGGAGTCTGGCCGCTGCCTGAGATGCGATCACTTCGGCTATGGAATATTCAAAGGAGGCAGAGTAGGAGAATGGTAACCCTTACGATAGATGGAAGACAGGCGATCGTTCCTGAGAAAACCACCATCCTGGAAGCAGCGGCATCCATCGGCATCCGTATCCCGACGCTCTGCTACTGGAAGGAATTAAACGAGATCGCTGCCTGCCGGGTATGCCTGGTCGAGGTCGAGGGCTATGAGCGCCTCTTTACCGCCTGCAACAACCCGGTCGAGGAGGGCATGGTCGTCCATACCCACAGCAAAAAGGCAGACGATGCCAGAAGAACGAATGTTGAGCTGATCCTGGCCGAGCACAACGCCAACTGTGCCTACTGCATCCGCAGCGGAAACTGCACCCTGCAGGAGGTGGCCAATGATCTGAATATCACGGAGATCCCCTACGAGAAGAACATCTGCGACAAGCAGGGCGATCCCAATTTCCCGCTGATCCGGGATTACTCCAAGTGCATCAAGTGCATGCGCTGCGTCCAGGTGTGCGACAAGATCCAGGATACCCATGTATGGGATCTGATCAACACCGGCTCCCGCACCACGGTCGACGTGTCGGGCGTCCTTACCCTGGATGCCTCTAAGTGCGCGCTCTGCGGCCAGTGCATCACCCACTGTCCGGTCGGCGCTCTGCATGAAAGAGACGATACGGGACGGATGCTCCGGGCCCTCAACGATCCGGATCTGATCACCGTCGTCCAGATCGCGCCGTCCATCCGCGCAGCCTGGGGCGAGGACTTTGGTCTCGATCCGGAGTTCGCGACGGTCGAGCGCCTCTGCGCAGCCCTCAAGCTCATGGGCTTTGACTATGTCTTTGATACCGACTTCTCCGCCGATCTGACGATCACCGAGGAGGCGGCCGAGTTCCTGGAGCGCCTGAAAAAAGGCGACCTGGAGAAATACCCGATGTTTACCTCCTGCTGCCCGGGCTGGATGCGCTTCTGCAAGTCCCACTATCCGGAGTTCGTGGACCAGCTGTCCACCTCCAAATCCCCGCAGCAGATGTTTGGCGCTGTGGCAAAGAGCTACTACGCAGAGATCCTCGGCGTAAGCCCCGAGAAGATCTTCTCCGTGTCCATCATGCCCTGCCTGGCAAAGAAGGCCGAGTGTGACTATCCGTCCATCAACGATGCCGGAGCCGGACAGGATGTGGATCTTGCCCTGACGACCCGCGAGATCAACCGGCTGATCCGCATGAAGCACATCATGCCCAAAGCGCTCCCAGAGGAGCCGCTGGATATGCCGCTTGGCCTTGGCAGCGGTGCCGGCGCGATCTTCGGCGCCACCGGCGGCGTCATGGAGGCAGCCCTTCGGACAGCCTACTACTATGTCACCGGCAAGAACCCCGATCCCGACGCCTTTACCCAGGTGCGCGGACTGGATGGCTGGAAGGAAGCCGTCTTTGATGTGGCCGGCACCCCGGTACGCGTGGCTGTCGCCAACGGACTGGGCAACGCAGGCAAGCTTCTGGAAGCTCTCCGGCGCGGCGATGTCCACTATGACTTCGTAGAGGTCATGGCATGTCCCGGCGGCTGCGTAGGCGGCGGCGGACAGCCGATCCATGACCGCTGTGAGATGGCGGGCGAGCGCGGCAAGGTGCTCTACAATCTGGATGCAAAGGGTACGCTCCGCTTCTCCCATGAGAACCCCTCGATCGTGGAGATCTATGACAAATACCTTGGCAAACCGCTCTCCGAAAAGGCCGAGCAGCTGCTCCACACCGACCAGCACGGCTGGAAGATGCCGGGTGAGGCTTAAAGAAAAGCCCCTGTCCGGTCTGTAACACAAACCCCGTGCATAATACCTCTTCCGGGAAATGTTATGCACGATACAGCAATATCATCCGGCCATCCCGGATGAAAAAAAGATGAACCATTCTGCAATTGATCTTACAACTGCATATGAGCTTATCGATCGACTGGCGGAAGTGCATGCACTTCCGCCCGCTGATTATGCTGCCCTGATCCGGGCCTTCTGCGGCGGAGATACGCTCCGGCCCCCGAAGGAAGGCGAGATAGGAGCAGAAGCTTCCGCTGCCCTTGCTGCCTATGCCCGCGCCAAAGCAGATCCCCTTCGCCGGCAATACTACGGCAATCAGATCTTTATCCGAGGGCTGATCGAATACTCCAGCTGGTGCAAAAACGACTGCTTGTACTGCGGGCTCCGAAAGAGCAACCATACGGCTGAGCGCTACCGTCTTGACACAGAAGAGATCCTGGCCTGCTGCGAGGAGGGCTACCGGATCGGCTTCCGGACCTTTGTCCTGCAGGGCGGCGAGGATCCATACTTCACCGATCCTGTGCTTTGCGGCATCGTATCGGCGATCCGCAGCCGTTATCCGGACTGCGCCATCACCCTCTCTGCCGGCGAGCGGAGCAGGGAAAGCTACCAGAGCCTGAAGGCCGCCGGCGCAGACCGCTATCTGCTCCGGCATGAGACGGCGGATCCTGCCCACTATGCCCTGCTCCATCCCCCGGTGCAGACACTGGAAACCCGCATGCGCTGCCTGGCAGACCTCCGGGATGCCGGGTTCCAGGTCGGCTGCGGCTTTATGGTCGGCTCTCCGGGCCAGAGCGCAGACACCCTGGCACAGGACCTTGCCTTCATCCAGAACTTCCGTCCCGAGATGTGCGGCATCGGTCCCTTTATCCCCCATCATGCCACGCCCTTTGCAAAGGAACGGGCAGGCAGCATGGAGCTGACGCTTTTCCTGCTCTCCCTGCTGCGGCTCCTGCAGCCGACGCTTCTGCTCCCGGCCACGACAGCCCTGGGAACGATCCACCCGCAGGGAAGGGAGCTGGGGATCCAGGCCGGCGCAAATGTCATCATGCCAAACCTCTCCCCCGCCATCCGGCGGGGCCAGTACCTGCTCTATGACAACAAGCTGACCTCCGGCGAGGAATCTGCCCAGAACCTGGCGCTGCTGAAAAAACAGATGGACGGCATCGGCTTTTCCGTCGTCACTGACAGAGGAGACCCGGCAGGCGCAGATATAGATGCGAGCCAAAGCAAGGATGTCTGAAAAAGCATATAAGAAAAGGAAATTCCAGAATGCTCCGCAAAGGAGTATAATGATGAAATAATAGATCATGCATATACCATATAAGGAAGGACGTATTTACTATGTTTTCATATAATCCGGCGTCACTGCTGGCAGATGAATTTATCAATGATGGCGAGATCCTCGAATCGATCCGCTGGGCCGAGGAGAACAAGGACAACCTGGAGCTGATCGACCAGATCCTGGAAAAGGCAAAACCGGTCCGCAAGGACGGGCAGACCACCTGCAGCGGACTGTCGCACCGGGAAGCCGCACTGCTGCTGGCCTGCACGGATCCCGAGAAAAACGAGGCCATGATGCAGCTGGCCGAGGAGATCAAGAAGGCCTTCTACGGCAACCGGATCGTCATGTTTGCCCCGCTGTACCTGTCCAACTACTGTGTGAACGGATGCCGTTACTGCCCCTACCACACGGTAAACAAGACCATCCCGCGCCGCAAGCTGTCCCAGGAGGAGATCCGGCAGGAGGTCATCGCCCTGCAGGATATGGGCCACAAGCGCCTGGCCATCGAGGCCGGCGAGGATCCGAAGAACAACCCCATCGAGTACATCCTGGAGAGCATTAAAACGATCTACAGCATTCACCACAAAAACGGCGCGATCCGCCGGGTCAATGTAAACATCGCAGCGACCACCGTGGAAAACTACCGCAAGCTCAAGGAGGCCGGAATCGGCACCTACATCCTGTTCCAGGAGACCTACAACCGGGAGCGCTACGAGTACCTGCACCCCACCGGGCCCAAGCATGACTATTCCTGGCACACCGAGGCCATGGACCGGGCCATGGAGGGCGGCATCGACGATGTCGGTCTGGGCGTCCTGTTCGGCCTGGACAACTACTTCTATGAGTTTGTCGGCCTGCTGATGCACGCCGAGCATCTCGAGGCTGTCCACGGCGTCGGCCCGCACACCATCAGCGTGCCCAGGGTCAAGCCCGCCGACGGCATCGATCCCGATGAATTTGACAACGGCATCAGCGACGATATCTTTGCCAAGATCATCGCCTGCATCCGGATCGCCGTACCCTACACCGGCATGATCATCTCCACCAGAGAGAGCCAGGCTGTGCGCGAAAAGGCCCTCAGTATCGGCATCTCCCAGATCAGCGGTGCCTCTCGTACCTCGGTGGGCGGTTATACAGAAACCGACCGGCCTCACGAGACCGAGCAGTTCGACGTATCCGACCAGCGCACCCTGGACGAGGTCGTCCGCTGGCTGATGGAGCTGGGCTATATCCCCTCCTTCTGCACCGCCTGCTACCGCGCCGGCCGCACCGGCGACCGGTTCATGAGCCTGTGCAAGACCGGCCAGATCCAGAACTGCTGCCACCCGAACGCCCTGATGACCCTCTGCGAGTTCCTGACCGATTATGCCTCCGAGGAGACCCGGGTCATCGGAAACCGCATGCTGCAGGACGAGCTGCAGAACATTCCAAAGGAAAACGTGCGCCGGATCGCCGCAGAGCATCTCGAGGAGATCATGCATGGCGGCAAACGCGATTTCCGCTTCTAAACCTGAGGAGCTGTGTCCATGAACACAAGTACACCCGAGAGAAAATACATTGCCTTTTTCGGAGTCCGGAATGCCGGAAAGTCCAGCCTGGTCAACGCTGTGACCGGCCAGACCCTCTCTATCGTCTCCGACATCAAGGGCACCACGACGGATCCTGTCTATAAAACCATGGAGCTTCTGCCCATCGGCCCGGTCATGATCATCGATACTCCCGGCATTGACGATGCCGGCGCCCTTGGGTCCCTGCGCGCTGCCAGGGCCAGGGAGACCCTTCGCCGCACAGATATCGCCGTGCTGGTGGTATCCGCCGCCGAGGGACTGCAGGACGCCGACAGAGACCTGATCCGGCTCTTCCATGAAAAAGAGATCCCCTTCCTCGTGGCGATCAACAAGATCGATCTGGCTGCCCCCGGCGCCGAGTTTCCTGAGGAGTATGCCCGCGTCAGCGCTCTGACCGGTGATGGCGTCTGGGCATTGAAGGAACGGATCGGAGCACTTGCCCTGACCGTCGGCGGAAAACGGCGCTCCCTGCTGGTGGAGGATCTGGTGGATCCTGATGACCTGGTGGTCCTGGTCACCCCCATCGATGAATCCGCCCCGAAGGGACGGCTGATCCTGCCCCAGCAGATGGTCCTTCGGGCGGTGCTGGACCGGGATGCCATCCCCGTCGTCACCAAGGAGACGACCTACGCCCGCACACTCCAGTCTCTTAGCCGGCCGCCGCGCCTTGTCATCACTGACTCGCAGGCCTTTGGCCAGATCAACACCGAGACACCCCGGGAGATCCCGCTGACCTCCTTCTCCATCCTGATGGCCCGCTACAAGGGGCTTCTGGATGAGGCCGTCTACGGCGCCGGTCTGCTGGATGACCTCGCAGACGGCGACCGCATCCTGATGGCCGAGGGCTGCACCCATCACCGGCAGTGCAACGACCTGGGGACCGTCAAGCTGCCCAATATGATCCGGAAGTACACCGGAAAGGATCCGGAATTCTCCTTTACCTCCGGCCGCAGCTTTCCGGAGGACCTCTCCTCCTATCGCCTGATCATCCACTGCGGCGGCTGCATGCTGAACGAGCAGGAGATGCAGAGCCGGGCAGGCGAAGCCAGGGATGCCGGTGTCCCCATGACCAACTACGGTATCGTACTGGCTAAACTGAACGGGATCCTGGATCGAAGCATAGAGATGCTGTGAAAATAATAAAGACTGCTGCACGAAACAACTCGCTTCGTGCGGCAGCCTTTTTTTATCTCACTCATCTTTATTTCCGTATAAAACTGCTCCAAAGAAGGTGACCGTCGACCTCCCGTTCATGTAGGGAATGCCGGCCTGCGCGGCCAGCTCGCTGACGTAATAGCCATAGCCTTCGATGGTGTGGTACAGCCGGTCCGGGAAGCGGCATGGCGCATCCGGATAGGTACAGGTCTTACATCTGGTGCAGGATTCATTGGAAAGGAGCTGCAGCTTTGCAGGGGACTTCCCGTCTTCCTGCTGCTCCTGGCTTCCTGCGCTCCAGCCCTTCTCCTCAAGCCTTGCGGCAAGCTCATCGACCGCTTTCTTGAACGCCATCATGGCATCCTTCATGCCGTCGAAATCAAACTCATCCTCCAGGCGGTACGCCCGGGAAAAGAGCTGCATATAACGGTAGGCCGAAACACGCCGGCTGCACTCCTCCAGCGTACCCACCGCAGGGGGGCACGCCCAGGTCCGGCCATAGGCCCGGCACCGGTTTTCCTCGCAGATCTTCCGCACCTCTTCATGGCAGCGGATCTCTTCCACTGGAAGGATGCCCGCATCGGAAAAGCCGGCAGCAAAAACCGTCCGCATGATCTCTGCCGATACGTCTCCGTACTGTTCCGCCACGGCTGCCATCTTCGCCTCCCTTAGGGGCGTGATCTCCTCCATATGTCTGGTCGGACAATGATCGCATATGGTCCCGCCCTCTTTGTATGCGCAGTAGTAACGGACCTTTTCGTCCTGCACCGCCGCGGCATAATGCACAGCATCCCAGGCGTGCATCGGACGCTCCAGCACAAAGGCCAGCGCAAGGCTCGCCGCCGTCACATATTTGTGGGCTGCCGGCTGCTCTGCCCAGTGTTCCTCAAGGAAGCGGCCGAGAAGCGCTTTTGCTTCCTCTATCCTCTCCTCCTCGATCTCCCCGTCAAACTCCGTCTCTGTATCGCGCAGAGCCAGAAGTGTCTCTCTGTTGTGTGCACTGACCGGAACCTGACTGTTCCTGTCCTCCAGGATCTCCCAGTCCTCCACTGTCAGGCTGTCCAGGATCTGATCCGCAAGCTCCTGTTTTGTCATCTGCTTTTCCTCCGCCGCAGCAAAATTCCCCTTCTATTTTGGAAAACTCCTGGGACCGCCCTTCCTGAAAATCTATCCTCCCGTCTGCTGCAGAAGGGGTCCACATTTTGAGTATACTGCACTACGGCCGCTTATGCCATCCCATTACATGCGCTTTCGGCGATCTTGCTGTACGATCTTTTGGAAATCTCACGGTACGGTCTTTCGATGGTCTCACTGCACGATCAACATGTTGCCAAAACCAGCCAAAGCGGCCACCTCCTCGATGGATAGCTCCGACTGTGCCGGCAGAATATAGGCATGCTGCAGCCGCAGCCGGATCAGATACTCGCCAAGGGCATAGCCGGTACAGCGGTGAAATTCCCTGCTCAGATAGTATTTGCTGACATGAAAGAGACCGGCGTGATGGACTTTGGAAAGCTGCAGGTCGCAGCCACCTTCCAGCATCCCTACCTCCCGATGAAGGGCAACGGCGTCGCCCTCGGCGTGCAGATCAGCGATGAGGAATACTATCTCATCGGCTACCAGTGTGCCCTCTCACTTCTTGTCGGCGACGCAAAACACGTCGACATCCTGCAGTTCGAGGAGGGCTGCTTTGTGGACGGTCAGTGAAAACGAGGCCGCCGCCTCAATGGAGACGAGACAGCCGCGCTGACCATAGAAGCACCTAAGCTGTTCCGTCTCAAAGTTCACACCTACAACGATTATCAGTAAGATCGCCAGTGGTCCGGTAGTTTAGACCACCAGCAATTTCCGAGCCCGGTCAGGGGATTTTTCCTTCGTCCGGGCTGTTTTTTCTGTTCTTTTTTCCGCTCTCCCCACTTTATCCTTGTCCGGGAAAGACATTTATTTCACTTCTATTCCAGAAAAAACTCCACATGTCATGGTCCTTCTGTCCAGTTTTTATTTACCTGTTTTCACTCTCCTGCGTTTGTGCTATAGTTGGCTCATTGCAACATCAAGGAAAAGAGCTGTTTTACACTATGGAAACTCTGCAGTCATCGACAAAAAACAAACGCTTTTACGGCACCTTCATGGTGCTCTGTGCCTCCCTCTGCTTTGCTACCGGAGGCCTGCTCCTGAAAATGATCCCCTGGGGCTCACTCGCCATCAATGGCGTGCGAAACCTCCTGGGCAGCATCGTCATCGGGATCTATATCCTGGTTACAAGACACAAGCTAAAATTTAACTTCACGGTACTAATCGGCGCCATCAGCATGGCAGGCGTGACCACCCTGTTTGTCTACGCCAACAAGCTGACCACCGCCGGCAATGCCATCATCCTGCAGTGCACGGCTCCGATCTGGATCGTTATCCTGATGTATCTGATCTTTGGGCAAAAACCAGACCAGACCTCGCTGATCGCCATTCTCATCGTCTTTGCAGGCATCCTCTGTTTTTTCTTTGAGGGGCTTTCCACAGGCAAATGGCTGGGCGACTCCCTGGCGCTCCTGTCCGGCATCTTTTATGCAGGTGTGTTCATGCTCAACAGCTTTGAAAAGGGAGACGCCATCTCCTCCGTATTTTTCGGACAGCTCGCCTGCGGCATCCTCATGTCGCCCCTGGTTCTGCAGGAGACAGACTTCTCGGCTGCGGTCCTGCTGTGCATTTTCCTGCTGGGTGTTGTGCAGGTAGGTCTTGCCTACATCTTCTTTACCACCGGCACCAGATACACCGATCCGGTCACCGCATCCATCATCAATGCGGTGGAGCCGATCCTGAATCCCACACTGGTCGCGATCTTCTACGGCGAAGTGCTGGGCACACTCTCCCTCATCGGAGCCGCGATCGTACTGTGCGGCGTCCTGTTCTACAACATAAAAAAAGCGGCAGCCAGCCGCCAGAGCAGACACAGGACAGACAGCGCACCAGAGTAAACGGCCATCTGCCAGATGGGTTCTATACCGTCTTATTTCCCTTTTCGCAGTTGTGTCCATGCGTCTTCGATCCTTTTATGCAGGATCTCGCCTACCGTGACGGCGTCTTCGATGGACAGATAATGGTCTGCGCTGGAATCAAGCAGAAGTTTGCCGGAAGCGGCAAAGTCTTCATCTGCTTCCCACAGGCTCAGCAATGCGGGGAAGTTTGGCAGGAAGGGGAGCATAATATTTACGTCACCCCGGCCTTCTGTCGGCATGCCGCCGATGGCCTCGCAGGCCTTTCCTACCTCTTCTACCGGCTTTCCCTTCAAAAACTGTGAGAACCAGCGGTCCGAGGTCGTGGCAAACTTTGTTCCGCGGATCAGACCATCCTTCATATCGCCAAAGGACATCCAGCGGCCGGTCGGCCGGGTTCCGTCTGCATTGATGATGTAGTGAAGCACAACCAGTGCATGCCAGTTTTCCAGCGCTGGCTCCATCTCGCCATCCGGGATCTTTACCGCGATCTGCTCTCCCAATGTCCGGATCAGCAGACGGCCGTCGGCGGCGGCCTGTGCACCGGCATTTGCTGCCAGATCCTCTGCTGTTCTGCCGGCGAGGGCTTCTTTGACCGGCTGCAGCATCTCATTATATGCTCTGTCCTGCTGCGGTTTATCGCTCTTGAACATCCTGGCTGTCTCCTCTTCTTTTTCTATAGACAAACAGTGTCTGTCAACCCTATTCTGTAATCTGCAGGCTTTTATCTGCAGTCTTCCGTCTGCTGCCTATCGTCTGTTGCCTTTCATCTGCAGCCTGCTCTCTTAAGTCTATCGCCAGCGGTCTGCTCTCTGCATTCTGCAGTCTTCCGCCTGTTCCTGCTCTGAAGTTTCAGTCTTCGCCCACCAGATGTACTGTTTTGGGCTCGTGGCCGGTGGCCGGGAGGAATCGATGCAGGATGTCCTCTGTGCGGATCTTCAGGCTGGATGTGCATACGCAGGGATGACAGCCGATGTATTCGTCTTTCAGCACGTCCTCATCGATCAGGAGCTGTACCTGATGGTCTTTGTCGTTCATGAGGCCCATGATGCTGACGGCTCCGGGCTCGATGTCCAGATACTTCAGCATATCTTCCGGTCCTGCAAAGGAGAGGCGGGCAGAGTCGATCTGCCTGGAGAGCTCTTTTGTCTTGAATTTCTTGTCCCCTGGCATCATCAGCAGGTAGAACGCCGTCTTCTGGCGGTTGCACAGAAACAGGTTTTTGCAGATCAGCACGCCAAGTACAGCGTCGATCTCGTTGCAGGCCTCCATGTTGTCGGCTCGCTCGTGGTCTGTGCGCAGATAGCTGATTCCAAGGCTGTCCAGGCAGTCGTATGTCCGGACCTCCCGCGGCAGTCTTCCCTCTATGCTTTCCGGTCTTCCGTTGTATAATTCCATTTCTTTATTCATCCTTTTTGGCTGTGAAAAGTTACCTCGTTTTATTGTAATGCCTGTGCAGCCTTTCGTCACCTGTTTTGTCAAAGCCAAACAAAAAACAGCCGGCCGCGAGTGGTTTCCCCACCGCTTCCGACTGTTCTGCTGTCATATTCTGAATCACCAGAGACCAAAGAGGCCTTTTTTCTCGTAAGGCTCTGTCCGGATCTCGCCGGCGGTATAGCCGGTCTCTCCGATGACTTTTTTCAGGAGCTCCGGGTCCGGTGTCTCCTCTGAAACGATCACGGCCTGCGCCTTGCTTCGGTCGGCCGCGACCTTTTTTACCTTGAAGTTTTTGCGGATCACTTCGTTGATGTGGGATTCACACATGCCGCACATCATGCCGTCTACCGCCACGGTCGTCTTTACCATGTTCAAGGCCTCCCTGTCTGAGGCGGCACGCTTCTGGCGCATTTGGAGCAGCCTGCACAGGATCCGCTGCATCCGGCACAGCCGCCAGAGCAGCCGCCGGCCTTATGGCTTTTCCAGATCTCTCTGGCGCACACCACGACGAGCAGCACGACCAGAAGAACTGCGATCAGATTTCCTACTATGACGGACATTTCCCCGCCTCCTTTTCTTATTATCCGTTTCGCCTTCGCCTGGGAAGGCTGCGGATTAGTTGACCTGATCCGCGGCATAGCTGTCCATACAGTGATGCCGCGGATCCTGGTGTCATTTCTAGATTCTTTTTCTGTCTGAGCTTAAGTGGGAGTCTTATCTTGCAGCTGCTTCTACGGAAGTCAGGCTCTTCTTGGACTCATCCGGCACATAGCCCTTGCGGACCAGCAGGTAGATGATACCTGCGATCAGGGCAAAGGCAACGATGGTGCCAAAGCCAAATCCGCCGCCAGTGAACAGAGTTCCAAGCTGATAAGCGATGATGCCCAGGACGTATGCCCAAATGGTCATGTAGCCGATGGCTGCCCAGGTCCACTTTGCATTGTTCATCTCACGCTTGATCGCACCGATGGCTGCAAAGCAGGGTGCGCACAGAAGGTTGAAGATCATGAAGGCGAATGCGGAAGCTGCGCTGTAGTCTGCAGCAACGCGATCCCAGATCTGCTCACCGTTCTCACCGAGCTCTTCCTCGGAATCATCGTAGTTGTACAGGACACCGAAGGTACCGACGACCTCCTCTTTTGCTACCAGACCGGTGATGGTTGCAACCGTGGGCTTCCAGGAATCAAAGCCAAGGGGCTTGAAGACGAAGGACAGTCCGTTGCCGACACTGGCCAGCAGGGAAGCATCCATCGGGTTGACATCCTCTGCCGGGATGTTCATGCGCTGTGCGAGATCATCGACAACAGCCTCGGTCACGATGCTCTCATCCTCAAACATGTCATCGACCATGCCGAAGTGACCGTTGATGGAACCGAAGGAGCTCAGGAACCAGATGATGATGGAAGAGATAACGATAACGGAACCGGCACGCTTGATGAAGGACCAGCCGCGCTCCCAGGTCGCACGCAGAACGTTGCTGAGGGAGGGAACATGGTAAGCCGGCAGCTCCATAACGAAGGGAGCGGGCTCGCCTGCGAAGGCTTTGAACTTCTTCAGGATGATACCGGAAACGATGATGGAACCGATGCCGATAAAGTATGCAGAAGCTGCGATCAGCGGAGATCCGCCAAAGATCGCACCTGCGATCAGACCGATGATCGGGAGCTTTGCGCCGCAGGGCATAAAGCAGGTGGTCATAACGGTCATCTTACGGTCACGGTCATTTTCGATCGTACGGGAAGCCATAACACCGGGAACACCGCAGCCCGTTGCCACCAGGCAGGGGATGAAGGACTTTCCGGACAGGCCGAACTGACGGAAGATACGGTCCATAACGAAGGCAACACGGGCCATGTAGCCGATGTCCTCGAGGATCGCCAGAAGCAGGAACAGAACCAGCATCTGGGGAACGAAACCAAGGACGGCGCCCACGCCGGCTACGATACCATCCTGGATCAGGCCGTAGAGGACGGAGCCTTCTGCGACATGCAGTGCGCCAAGAAGAGCGTCAACTGCTCCGGGCACCCACTCGCCAAAGAGGACGTCGTTGGCAAAGTCCGTTGCCATGGTACCAATGGAAATGCTCCAGCCGCCCATTGCGATGGCGTAGATCAGGAACATGATCAGAGCGAAGATCGGAAGACCAAGGATACGGTTGGTCACGATCTGGTCGATCTTGTCGGAGGTGGAAAGTGCATGTGCTGCACTCTTCTTTGTAACAGCGCCCTTGCAGATCTTTCCGATATAGTTGTATCTGGCATTGGTGATGATGGACTCTGCATCATCGTCCAGCTCTTTCTCACAATCAACGATATGCTGCTCGATCTCAGCGGCAGCACCGTGGGAAAGCTTCAGGGTCTCGGCAACCTTCTCATCACGCTCAAAGACCTTGATGGCAAACCAGCGAAGGTTGCGTCTGTCGCTGATCTGGGTCTCGATGGACTCCTCGATGTGAGCGATGGCATGCTCTACGCTGCCCTCGAACACGTGCGGGCACTCGCCCTTATTGCCGGCTTTGACAGCTGCCACGACCGCATTTGCGACCTCGGTAACGCCGTCAGACTTCAGTGCACTCATCTCCATGACCGCGCAGCCCAGTTCCTTCGCCAGCTTCTTTGTATCGATCTGGTCGCCGTTCTTGCGGACGATATCCATCATGTTGATGGCAACGACGGTGGGGATGCCCAGCTCAAGGAGCTGTGTGGTCAGATACAGGTTTCTCTCGATGTTGCTTCCGTCGACGATGTTCAGGATCGCGTCGGGCTTTTCGGTAACCAGATACTGACGGGAGACGACCTCCTCCAGGGTATAGGGTGAAAGGGAATAGATGCCGGGAAGGTCCTGAATGATGACGTCATTCTGGCCTTTCAGCTTACCCTCTTTTTTCTCAACAGTAACGCCGGGCCAGTTGCCGACATACTGGTTCGAGCCGGTCAGATTGTTGAACAGTGTAGTCTTACCGCTGTTCGGGTTTCCGGCAAGTGCGATCTTAATGCTCATATCTCTCTCCTCTTTTACTGCCTTTTTCTTTGCCTTTATCCGTCTTTATTCGACCTCGATCAGCTCTGCATCGCCCTTGCGGACAGAAAGCTCGTAGCCGCGGACGTTGAGCTCCATGGGATCGCCCAGGGGAGCGACCTTGCGGACCAGGATCTCAACACCTTTTGTGATGCCCATGTCCATGATCCGGCGCTTGACGGGACCTTCTCCGTGAAGCTTGACGACCTTACATGTTTTTCCTACAGGAACTGTGTTTAATGTTTTCATGCCTCTCCTTTCCAGCTAAGCCTTTATACCTGAATCCGCATGGCCATCTTCTGATCGAGAGCGATCCGTCCTGACTTTACCTGCAGGATCACGTTGCCCCCGTTGTTCTGGATCACGGTAACGGTATCGCCTTCCATCAGACCAAGCTCATTCAGATGATGTCTCGTTTCGTCTTTTCCGGCTATCCTCTTGACCAGGACGCTTTCACCGGGATCTGCCATCGTAATCGGCATCATAGCTATATCCTCCATTTTCCAGGCGGGCTGCTGTCGCTTCGTTGGTACTTACCATCGTTAGCAGATACTAACTCACCTTCCTACGTTAGGATACCTTAACTATTAGATATTGTCAACATCTTTTTTGTGGCTTTAACTATAGTTAGGTTGCCCGCATTCTGATTATATGCAATTTATCTCCTGCAGCATGAATCAAAAACCAGCTGCCGGCTGTATGCGAAACATTTCCCTCCGTATCGCTCCCAACCAGCCAGGTCAGAGACCCTATCCCTCCGCTCAACACAACGGCATAAAAAAGCTGCCGGCTGATCTGTTCAGTCCGGCAGCTGTGCTGCTTGCGTATATGTATTTGTTGCTTTATCTTTGCTATCTTACACGCGCCGTTTGCGTTCGAAGCTATGCTGCTTTTTCGCAGTCTGTCTGCAGCAGACTTTTACCAGAGCTTCCGATAGATATCGATGACCTCGGGCTTTAAGGGTACTCTGGGATTGGTTGCCGTGCAGGAATCATCGATCGCCGCATCGGCCATCGCATCCAGGTGGGATTCGTATTCCTCCCGGCTGATGGTCAGGATCTCCGACAGGTGGGAGGGAATGCCCATGGCCTCATTCAGGTAGCGGATGTAGTTGCACAGGGAGTGCACCGTCATGACCTGATTGACGCTGGAAAGCCCCAGCACATTGGCAATGGTGCAGTAGCGCTCCACGACCGGGTCGCGCAGCTCTGTGTTCTGGGTGACGCCGCTGACGCCCGAATTGTAGGCGATGACCAGCGGAAGCAGCATGGCGTTTGCTCTGCCATGGGCGATGTGGAAGTGGGCGCCGATGGCGTGGGCCATACCATGATTCAGACCCAGGGAGGAGGCATTGAACGCGATGCCGGCGAGGGTCGCCGCGATGTGCATCTTTTTGCGTGCGTGGGCATCCTCATTGTTTGACCAGGAACGGTACAGGAACTGCCCCACGATCTCAACAGCCTTCTCGGCAAGAGCGCCGGAAAAATCGTTGTGGTCGGTCGAAACATACGCCTCGATCGCATGGGTCAGCACATCCATACCGGTGTCTGCTGTGACAGAAGCGGGCACAGAACGGACCAGGACCGCGTCGAGGATCGCTTCATCGGGCGTCATGCTGTCCGATACAAGCGGGATCTTCAGCTGCCTCTCCGTGTCGCTGATGACAGCAAAGGAGGTGACCTCGCTGCCGGTGCCGCTGGTCGTCGGGATGCAGATCAGCGGGATATACACACCCGGATCCAGCTCCTGTGCGATCCGCCGGATGGCCTTTGACAGATCCATTGCCGAGCCGCCGCCCACGCCGATGATGGTATCACAGCCTGCGGAGGCAAACTCCGCCACGCCGGTCTTGACCTTTTCCAGCGGGGGATCCGGAACAACGTCGGTAAACAGCTCATACGGTGTACCGCCCTTTTCCAGCGGCTTTGTGATCGCGCTGATCGCACCGCTGCTGACCATAAACGGATCCGTCACGATAAAAGCCTTCTTCGCTTCGATCTGGGTCAGTCTCTCCAGCGCACCGTCTGAAAAATATATATCTGTACTGATATGAAAATGCTTCATTGATCTCTCATCCTGTCCTTTGCTGTTTGCTGATCTTATATTATATCAACTTTACCATCATTGCGCAAATCGGAAGGTTCGTCAACCGCAAATCTTCATTTCCTGCTCACGGCCGGGATCTCCGTGTTCGCAATCGGAATTCTCGTTTTCTGCCTTCATTCGGGATCTCCGTGTTCGCAATCGGAATTCTCGTTTTCTGCTTTCATCCGGGATCTCAATGTTCGCAGCCGAAATTCTCATTTCCGGCTCTCAAACGGGATCTCCGTGTTCGCAGCTGCAGGGCTCATTTCCGGCTTACATCAGCGGTGCGATGAACTTCATCACAAAACCGGCCATCCGATAAGACATTTTTTCCTCCCGGATGCTCTTTTTTGTGATCCGGCGGCATTTGGCCAGTGTTTCCTGGAAGTCCGCCTCGATCTCGCGGATGCAGGGAACTCTGTACATATAGGCCGCACACTCGAAATGATGGTACAGGCTGCGGTAATCCAGGTTGATCGTGCCCACAACAGCTTCGACATTATCACAGACAAACACCTTGGCGTGTACAAAGCCCGGCGTATATTCGTAGATCTTTACACCGGCTTCCGTCAGCACTTTATAGTGGGATTTTGCCAGCGCGTAGGGCAGCTTTTTGTCCGGGATCCCGGGAAGGATCAGCTTTACATCCACGCCTCTCTCCGCGGCAAATTTCAGAGCAGCCTCCATCTCGCCGTCAATGATCAGATAGGGCGTCATGATGTGTACATAATCCTTGGCCTGGTTCAGGATGTCCATATAGACCATCTCGCCGACCTTATCATTATCCAGCGGGCAGTCGCCATAGGGCATGACATAGCCCTCGCCAGGGCGCGGCGGAAACTTCTCCTGGCGCAGAAATGCTTCATACTGCGTCTCTTTTTCATCGATGTTCCACATCTGCAGAAAGCACAGGGTGAAATTGTCGACAGCGCCGCCCTTGAGCATGACCGCCGTATCCTTCCAGTGGCCGAAACGCTCCTTCCGGTTGATGTATTCGTCTGCCAGATTGACGCCGCCGGTAAACGCCGTCCTGCCATCGATCACCAGGATCTTCCGGTGATCCCGGTAATTGTAATGGGAAGAGAGGGCGGGTTTGATCGGTGCAAACGCCTTGGCATGGATACCCTTTTCCTGCAGCAGCCGCCAGTAATCAGCCGGGAGTGTCGACATCTCACACATGCCGTCATACATAACACGGACATCGACGCCCTCTGCTGCCTTGCGGATCAGGATCTCCAGGATCTTTCCCCACATGTAGCCCTCTTCTATAATGAAGTACTCCATGAAAATGAAGCTTTTCGCCTTCTCCAGCTCCTCCAGCATGGCAGCAAACTTCTGCTCCCCCTGGGAAAAATAGGTTACTGCCGTATCGTCATGGATCGGAAAACAGCCGCTGTGCCGAAGATATTTGACAATGCCCTCCACATCTTCGGGCTCCTTCTTCAGTCTGTCCATAACCCGCTTTGACTGGGGCAGGGCATCCTTTGTCTCTTCGATCAGCTGCTCCGCCCTCTTTTTCAGCGCAATGTGTCCAATATTTGTCTGGGTATAGACCAACAGAAAGCCGCCGACAAAAGGAAGGAACGACATGAGCAGCAGCCAGGTCAGCTTTGCCGAGGCATCCATGTCACTGGAGAACAGGTACAGGACCACGATCATGGTAAACAGGGTCGTCAATATATAAAAATGTGTAAAGTAATCGTTCAGCCATGTGAACACCAGGACATACAACAGGACCTGCAGCACCAGCAGAATGCCGACGATCAGAAAACGGCTGAATACCAGAGCCAAAATTCCTTTTTTTCTTGGTGCCGCCAGCCGCATGAAGGTTTCGTCACTCATTTTTCTGCTCCTTCTTTTTTTATATTTCCCGGAAGATTCCTTCCGGAACTATTGCCAAAATATTCTGATAGAATAAGAATAGCCGATTTTACCTGCAGCAACAACTGTTTTTCACTGAAAAAAAACGGTTCGCGCCGGAAAACATACCTTCTGTGCACCTTGTCTTGGGCCATCTCTTCTTTTATGGTATACTCGCAAAAAATAACACAAATGATCCCGCCGCATGGCAGTATGGCAACATCGTTTCAGGCGACTTCCACATAGATGTACACCGCACAGGATCCCTATATAGGATGTCTGTGTCTCGTATGCACTGCGCCGGAAATACCAAAGCATCCTTCATTTTTACACAGAAAAGGAGAGAGCATGGATACGCAGTTCGCACAGGACGCAAAAACAACCGCAGCACCCGAAGCCTCCACAGCAGCGCCGGTCAAAAATTCCGGGCGCCAAAGGGACCTCCGTCTGGATATCCTGAAGGGGATCGGCATCATCCTGATGGTCATGGGGCATGCCAATGCACCCGGCCGTTCCTTCATCTATCTGTTCCACATGGCTGTCTTCTTCATTGCCTCGGGCTGGCTGTACCGGGAGGATGCCGCAAAAAGCGGTGCGGGCATCTGGCGCTTTGTCCGGCGGCGGATCCTGAGCCTCTACGTGCCCTACGTCCTGACAGAGACGATCTATTCTGCACTGAACAATGTATTTCTGCAGCTGCATTTCTACTCCTCCGGCATGCTCAAAGAGCAGCTGCCCAGGCAGCGTGCAGATGCATGAGCAGCATTTACAACTCACTCGGGGTGTCCCCCGCCTCTATAGGCGGTGGGAATATCAAGTATGACTCAGTAGCGGGTGACAATCCCCGACTGAGTTGT
>OCTX012289735.1_pt1 | contig 42357 bp, 58 predicted proteins | sample 1539691 | NCBI WGS metagenome assembly OCTX01 (sample SAMN02144231, study PRJEB22623) | gut metagenome | biome: sheep rumen | host: Ovis aries | place: New Zealand
GGCGAGCCGGTAGACATCGATGGCGTGGAGCCGGTCGAGGTTTACAACCACGTCGTCATGCCGTGACATTGCGCCGGCGCAAAAATGATTGAAACCTTAGGGTTTGGAAGGGGTGGACACTAGCGGGTGCCGCCCCTGATTTTTTAAAATTAAGGAGGTAACCATTAATGAGCGGACCTAGACAGCCGATCGAGCTGGTCGTGGCCAAAGGTGCCAAGCATCTGACCAAGGCCGAGATCGATAGCCGGCGGAAAAGTGAGATCGCTCCACTGGACGGAGATCTGACGCCGCCCTCCTATCTGAGCAAAAAGCAGACTCAGGAATTTGTCAAAATCGCTGATCAGCTCAAGCGGCTCAAGATCATGGGGGAGACGGATGTCGACGCCCTGGCCCGCTATGTCGTGGCCAACAGCCTGTATATCGATACCGTAAAAAAATTACGGCGAAAGGAAGTTAAAGACAATCCGTTTATCTTCGAGAAATGGCTCAAGATGCAGGATAAGGTTTTTAGACAGGCAAGAGTCGCCGCGAGTGATCTGGGGCTGACGATCTCGTCCCGGTGCAGGTTGATAGTCCCAGAGGTCAACAAGCCGCCGGAGAAAACAAACAAGTTCCAAAAATTCCAAAAACGGACGGCAGCGAGTGAGTAAATGCAGCGCTCCACTCTGGGATCGCGTCACGCGTCACGCCCGCGCCGTCGTCTCTGGCCAGAGGAAAGCCGGAGAACTTCACAAGCTGGCTTGTAAACGGCATTTGCAGGACCTTGACCGGCAAAATTCAGCGGATTTCCCGTATATATGGCGACCAGAGGCCGCGGACGAGGTTCTGCAATATGCCGAGACGCTCACGGTCGCCGAGGGTGATGAGCCCAGGCCGGTCAAGCTCCTGGAAGAACAGGCTTTTGATATTGGCTGTACGTTCGGATGGTACCGGACCGCCAATAATAAACGCCGCTTCCGCCGGCGCTATAAGTCGATGGGCCGACAGAACGGCAAGACTTTCGAAAACGGCATTATGGGCACATATATAGCCGGCTTCGGAGGTTACAATTACGGCAAACTGTTCACTGTAGCAACCAAGAAGCGCCAGGCGCGGCTCGCTTGGGAAGATATGCAGAAGTTTATAACGATCGATCCGGATCTTAACGAGTATTTTGTCGTTAAAGATTACAAGTCGCTGATCGAGGCGTTAGAAACACATTGCACGATAGAGGCCCTGTCCAAAGAAGCAGGCCTGGACGATGGATTTAGATCTATTTATTCCTCGATCGACGAGATCCATCAGCACAAAGACAATAAGATCTACAAAGCCCTCTACAACGGCACGAGGGCACTTCCGGAGACACTGGTCTCCATGATCACAACAAGAGGCGACCGTCTTAACTCTTTCTGCAAAGAAATGGACGATTACGCCGTCAAGATCCTCAAAGGTCTCGCGACCGCTGAGGATTTTTTTGTTGACATCTATTGTCTGGATCCGGATGACGACATCTGGGACCCGGACAACTGGATCAAAGCAAATCCTTTCATTTGCGCGCCCGGTAACGAGGCGCTGTTTGAGGTCCTCAAGCAGGACGCCCAAACGGCCCGGGACATGGGCGGCGCTGATCTGAGGGATTTCCTAACCAAAGCCCTTAACATGTGGGTCGAAAACACGGACGACGCATTTATCAACACTGAAAAGTGGAAAAAATGCGGATCTGACCGCACCCTGGAAGATTTCCGAGGGAGGACCTGCTGGGTCGGGCTAGACCTTTCGTCCGGGGGAGATCTTACGACACTGGCCCTCGAATTCGAGGAGCCGGACGACCGTTTTTATATCTGGTCACACAGCTTTATGCCGCGTGGACGTCTCGAGGAGCATATTGAGACGGACCTGGCTCCGTACGATCTATGGGTCGAGATGGAGCTGATCACCGTCACCGGCGGCGCGACCGACTATAAGAATGATTACAAATTTATCATTAAGCAGCTCGCCGAGCTGGTCGAGATTTACGACCTCAAGATCGCCGCGATCGGTATAGACCCGCACAACGCGGACGGGATCCTCGCCGACCTCGAGGCTTTCGGTGCTCCGGTCGTGATCATTACCCAGTCGGCGCGTGCTCTTAATGACGCCACGGTTGACATCCAGCTCCTCGTAAAGTCGGAGAGCATCGAGTACAACCGCAACAACGAGCTTTTGACCTGGTCGTTTATCAATGCGCGAACGGTCCGGAACAGCTTCGACGAGGTCAAAGTCGATAAGCGGCCCGGACAGCAGTACAAGAGGATCGACCCGGTCGACGCGGCGATAGATGCCCACGCGGTCCGGATCAAGTCACGGCCCGAGGAGCAGGTGGACGTCGAGTCTGAGCTCACCAACTACCTCGATATGATGGGATGGACCGTTAAAGGAGGTGATTAACACATGGGATTATTTTGGCGCAAGAAAGACGCCGAGGAGATGATCAACGCGGCGGTCGAACAGGCCATTAACCGGGTGACGGTCAAATCCTCAGATAGTCAGCTCCAGGAGTGGAGGCAGCTGGCTCAGTGGCTTGGGATCGATGACGTTCCGGAGGACGCTCGCAGCGAGGCGACATATTTCGCCTGCCTGAAAGTGCTGAGCGAGGCCGTCGGTAAACTCCCGCTCAAGCTCATGCGGCACACAGAGGACGGCGGTATCGAATCAGCGAGGACGCACTCGCTTTGGTACAAGCTCCACGATCGGCCTAATCCATATCAGAGTGCATCTATATTTTGGTCGACCGTCGAGTATAACAGAAATCATTTCGGCAACGCTTATGTATGGATCGAGGGAGCCGGCCGCAATATGAGGCTTTGGATCCTGCCCACGACAAGCGTAAAAGTCTGGTATGACGACGCGCTGCTGTTTTCGGATATACCCGACATTTATTATCTGTATTCGGCCGGTGGAAAAATGTACCGCTTTGGATCAGAGGAGATCTTGCATTTCCGCGGATCCAATACGCTCGACGGCATCGTCGGCATCTCTGTCAGAGAGCAGCTCAAGACACTGATCGGCGGCGGGATTCGCTCGCAAAAACTGATCAATGACATGTACGACAGCGGCTTTACATCCAAGGCTGTGCTGCAGTATACGGGCTCGCTCAATGACGCCAATGTTAAGGCGTTTGTCCAGGGCATCGAAGCCTATGCCAAGGGTAAGTTCAAAGCCGAGGGCGTGACCGGGATTATTCCGATCCCGCTGGGCGCGACACTGACGCCGCTCAATATCAAGCTGGCCGATAACCAGTTTTTGGAGCTCCGGCAGTACACGGCGCTGCAGATCGCGAGCGCGTTCGGTATCAAGCCCTATCAGATCGGAGACTATACCAAGAGCTCTTACAGCTCGGCCGAGGCCCAGCAGCTGAGTTTTCTGGTGGACACGCTCCTGTACATCCTCAAGCAGTACGAGGAGGAGCTGACTTATAAGCTCCTGACAGCTGAGGAGATCGAAAAGGGCTATTATTTCAAATTCAATGTTGACGTAATGCTCCGGGCAGACTTCAAGACCAAGATCGAGACGCTGTCCAAAGCGACTAACAACTTCCTTATGACGCCTAATGAGGCCCGGTTAAAGCTGGATCTTGGGCGTAAACCGGGAGGCGACAGGCTCCTGGGCAATGGCGCGAGTATTCCGGTCGAATATACCGGATCTCAATACACAAACGGCCTCGTCACGGATAACGGTCCGGAGCCGGACGACGATCCTGACGGGGACGGCGAAAACTGAGGAAAGGAGGGAAACAGATGGATGACGATAAGCTCATGATCGAGCCTGGTGTACTTACAAAAGCCGCGACGATCGAGCCTCAGGAGGTCACAGCCTCAGATCTGGCCAAGATCAACAAGTACACGCTCACGCCGCTCAATGCAGAGGATGTTTTTGTGTTCAAGAGCGTGATCGGCGACAACGAGACTGACGACCGCAATTATGAGCCCTTTAATGCTGCAGCCATTAAGGACATGGCTAAGCTCTATAAGGGGCGGCCTGTAATCAAAGATCACTATCGCAAGGCCGACAACCAGGTCGCGAGGATCTACGATACGGAGCTGATCACCGAGGACAAGACCACGGGAGCGGGCGAGCCGTTCGTTAAGATGGTGGCCAAGTCCTACATGGTGCGGACCTCGTCCAATGCGGACCTGATCAAGGAGATCCAGGCGGGCATTAAGAAAGAGGTCTCTACAGGCGTCAGGCCGAAAAAGCTGATCTGTAACATATGCGGAACGGATAACATGAAATCCTATTGTCCTCACTATGGCGGCCGCGAATATGACAAGGATACAGGAAAAACCACCTGTATGCTGACGATCGACGGAGTCAAAGAAGCCTACGAGCTCAGCCTGGTCGCAGTACCTGCTCAGCCCAGAGCGGGCACGATCAAAAACTATGGTCCTAAGCCTCCGGAAGAACCGGAGACCAAAGATACAACTCCGGAGCCGGTCCCGGAGACAGACGATGTAACCACAGACAAAGATCTTGAAATTCTCAACGAGAGAATTACAAGGTCTTTAATTTTTGTCGCTGAGTCCGAAAATTCGGACAGAAATTGTCACTGAGTCCGAAAGTTCGGACAGAAAGGATGAAGTAAATGAATAAGCGTATGCGAGAACTGCTCGCACAGATCGAGCAGCTCACTAAACAGGCCCGCGCATTTATGGACGGCGAGAATAAGGATACCGCCAAAGCAGCGGAGCTGATGGATCAGGTGGATGCCCTCAAACAGGAGTATGAGCTCGAAAAGAGGATCTTCGAGCAGGAAAAGGCTGAGAACGTCCCGGAGACTGAGGCAAAGGCCGCTCAGGACGAGAAGAAGTCCGTTATTGATCCGCTGATCGCTTTCGGCAAGGCTGTTAAAAACCATTTCCGTGTAAACAAAGATCTTACCGGAATCCTCAACGAGGGAACCGATGCTGACGGTGGTTATACCGTTCCGGAAGACATCCAGACACGTGTCAATAAGTGGCGTGAGGCTGAATTCTCCCTGATCCAGCTGGTCAGACGCGAGAAAGTTACTACTGATACAGGCGCGCGCACATTCAAGAAGAGAGCACAGTATACCGGCTTTAGTCAGGTAGACGAGGGCGGCGTGATCGGTGCAACCGCGACTCCCAAGTTCGAGCGCATTACTTACGCCATCAAGAAGTATGCGGGTTACATGCCTCTCACCAATGAGCTGAGAAAAGACAGCGATGCCAATGTCGCACAGGTCGTTATCGAGTGGCTCGGAAATGAGTCCAGAGCAACCGCCAACAACCTGATCCTTGGTGCGATCGCGACCAAGGCCCAGACAGATCTCGGAGATCTGGACGGCATCAAGAGAGCGCTCAATGTAACTCTTGGCGCAGCATTTAAGGCAACTTCTAAGATCATCACCAATGACGACGGTCTGCAGTATCTTGACACGCTCAAAGACAAAGACGGTAAATATCTGCTCTCCCAGAGCCCTGCTGATCCTATGAAGCTGGTCCTTTCCGCTGGTGCGACTACTGTACCGGTGGTAGTGGTTCCCAATAATTTCCTGGCGTCTACTCCCACATACAGCGCTTCCACGGATACGACCGTGACAGCCGGCAAGACTTATTACACTCAGGCAGACGGTGTTTATACCGCTGTTAAGACTCCCACAGGTAATCCTAGTACATCCTCTTACTACGAGATGGATCCTACTCCTAAGATCCCGTTTATCATCGGTGATCTTTATGAGGGCATCGTTTACTGGGATCGCGAGCAGATGTCCATTATGGAGTCCAACGTTGCGGCTATCGGCCAGCTCAACGCTTTCGAGCAGGATCTTACAATCTATCGTGCTATCGAGCGTGAAGACGTTAAGGTCAGAGACGCCGCTGCATTTGTCAACGGTTATATCCAGCCTGTAGCGGGGGAATGATCGCCGCTGATGCTGACGGTAACGGGATCCTTACCGAGGAGGAGCTTATGGCTCTGACAAAGAGCCGGCTCCTTGCCCTTGGTGAGAAGCTCGGAGTCAGCGGATTAAAGCCGTCTCAGACAAAAGCCCAAATTGTGGCCGCGATCCTTGCGGCTCAGGAGGAGGGTGGCAATGGCTAATATCAACGAAATAGATGTATTAACAGAGCCCGAGCTCCTCGACTATCTCGGCATTGATTACGCGGAGGACCGTATGGTCAAGACTAATGTCGCGAGCGCGATCGTTCTGGCTGACTCTTATCTTAAGGGCGCGATCGGGGAAAATTATCCGACGGACGACCCGCGAGCCAAGGAGCTGGCCAAGATCGTAGCGGCGGACATCTACAACAACCGCGGCATGACCGAGAAGATCGCCTATACAGTCCGTAAGCTCGTCAAGGACTTCGAGTTGCAGCTCCGCATGGAGCTGAGACGTAAGGAGGGCACGTGTGAATGAGTAACTACGATCAGGCGTATGTCTACGACAAGCCGGTCACCATACAGATTATTGATCCCGAAACAGAGACTTGGACGGACAAATGGTCTTTGCATGCCCGGATCAATAAATCGACCGGGGCCGAGTTTGTCGAAGCCGGCGCGAACCAGTCACAGACGACTAAGATCTTCGAGTTTAGATTCTTCCGAGATCTTGAGGACGTGGATTACAACCGCGGTCTTTACCGGATCCTTTACCGCGGGCACGTGTTTAACATCGTGGATTATGACGATTATCTGGAACGTCACGAGAACGTCCGGATAAAGGCCGTCTCTTATGGCGACTAAGGTCAGTATCGCCGAGCTGGGGTCAGCGGTCAGTAAGATCCTGACGACCTACAACCGGGATATACAGAAAGGGATCCGGGAAGAAACAAGGAAAAGCATGAGGGCACTGGTGGCCGAGACCAAGGCGACCGCTCCGGTGGGACATAGACATAAGCATTACCGCGACTCTATCGCCAGCCAGATCTCGATCGACATGATGGGGATCTATGAGGAACAGTGGTATGTCAAAGGCTCGGATTACCGGCTCTCACATCTGCTCAATAATGGACATCACTCGCGTAACGGTGGCTGGGTCCCTGGTACGGGATTTATCACCAAAGCGCATATATCTGTTATCGAGAATTATCAGAAAGCGATCGAGGAGGTTTTACAGCGTGGTTCATAAAGTCTTAACCGGCGCCGGGCTTGAGTTCGGCAAGACATACACGGAGACACGGTTTTTAAAGCCTCCGAAATCGTCCTACGCGACATATACAGATACGCAGACAGTCCGGGGTCCGGATAACGTCAACGCGTTGGTGTCGCACGAGATCAATATCGAGCTGTACGAGTATGCTCCGGATCCGGAGCTCGAGGCTGCCATTGAGCAGCAGTTCGACGCTCTGGGGCAGGAATATATCAAGCAGCCTCGGTATTGGATCGCAGAAGAACAGGTATATCAGATAATCTATGAATTCAGTTATCTGGCCAAGAAAGGAGAAATTAACTATGGCAGCATCTAAGAGGATTGTCCTCGGCTCCGGTAAATTGTACGTGGCCGAATTTACGGACGCTACTCAGATCGATACCCCTCAGAAGATCCAGGACCTTTGTGTCGATGACAATCTGATCGGTTATATCAAGGGTGGTGCGTCTCTGGCCTACACTCCCACATTTTATACGGCGACAGATGACCTTGGTTATGTGACCAAGACTATCATCACCGACGAGGAGGCCGTACTTACATCAGGCGTTATGACCTGGAACGGCAACACACTGAAAAAGCTGTCCGCTACCGGCCGCGTGACAGAGGACAAGACCAAACACCTCAGGATCGTCAAGATCGGCGGTATCGGCAACGCGAGCAACCAGAACTACATCATTATCTTCCATCACGAGGATGATGCAGATGGTGACATCTGGGTCGCGATCGTCGGCAAGAACCAGAGCGGTTTCACACTTGCCTTTGTTAAGGACCAGGAGACCGTCATCGACGCGGAATTCAGAGCCGGCGCTCAGGACGACAGCGGCACGCTGATCACCTACATCGAGGAGGACGCGACTGTAACAAGCGGCTGATCAGACACAGTTCTCAATACAACGAAATGATATGACGGGGCGTAAGTTACACGCTCCGTCTTTTTTGTCAATTAAGGAGGTAACCGATGGCTAAGACTTTGGATTTCAATACACGAAAAAAGAATTACATGAAGATCGTTCTGTCCGATCCGGACAAGACGACGGTTAATGTGTCCACGCCGACCAAGGCGCTGCTCAGCGAATTGGCTCTCGTTATGGCAGACAAAGCCGGCGGCAAGGCGCTGGACGACGATAAAATGAGCGGCCTGTATGAATTTTGTGCAAGGCTGATGTCCAGGAACAAAGAACAGAAAGTGATCAGCCAGGAGCTCCTCGAGGGCTGCCTCGACTTCGACGATCTGATCTATTTCATGGACTGCTATACAGATTTTATTAACGACTCCGTCCCAAAAAACTGACGCTCCCCTACTATCCGCGGGAGCAGGATCAGGACGGGGATCATTACGATATTGCTACCTACTGGGAACACGTCGTTGCGGAATATACCGGCCTCAACATGCTGCAGGTTGAGGAACTCGACTATATAGATTACTTGGTCTATAGGCGAGACGCCTTCATTTACAGCCTAAAGCGCACGCCTGAGGGCCGTGAGTACCTTGAAAATGCTTGGAGGCTGGAACAGACGAGCCCGGATAAAAAGAGCCTGAGGGAGCAGTTTGGAGAGGAGAAAGGATAAATGCCTAAGAATGTGAGAGGTATTACCGTCGAGATCGGCGGCGATACCACCAAGCTCGGCAAAGCGTTAAAAGATACCGAGCAGCAGACCAAGAGCGTCCAGAAAGAGCTCAAACTGGTCAATACCGCACTTAAATTTAATCCGGGCAATCTTGAACTGATCACGCAGAAACAGCGGCTCCTCACTCAGGAGATAGATCTCACAAGTGACAAGCTGGACAAACTCAAAGCGGCCGAGGCGTCCGTGGTCGCGTCGTTCGAGGCGGGCGAGATCGGCGAGGAGCAGATGATCAGCTTCCGCCGTGAACTTATCGAGACGGAGAGCAAGCTCCGGACATACACGAGCCAGTTGGAGGAGACTGGTAAGCAGTCGACGGAGCTGGGCAAGCTCACAACGGCCATGGATCAGCAGGAGCAGGAGGTCAATCAGCTCAAGGAAGCCTATAAGAACGCGGTCCTTACTTACGGCGAAAACTCGGACGAGGCTAAGAAGCTCGCCAGTGAGATCACCCGCCTGTCCGGAGAACTCCGTGACAACAAGGCGAAAATGGCAGATCTCGACAAGGCCGCGGACTCTCTCGACCAGTCTCTTGATCAGACGGACGAGTCGGCGCGTAAAGCGTCCGAGGGCTTCACGGTCCTCAAGGGCACGATCGCCAACCTTGCGGCCGAGGCGATCAAGCGGACGATCGACGCGCTTGTAGATCTTGGAAAAAAAGCCGTCGACGTCGGCATGTCTTTCGAGAGTTCCATGTCTAACAACGCGGCACTGTTCAAGGTGTCCGGATCGGCCTTAGAGGACCTTTCCGAGACCGCTCAGCACTATGGTGAGACGACCGTCTTCTCGGCATCTGAGGCCGCTGACGCGCTCGGTTATATGGCTCTCGCAGGATGGGACGCCCAGAAAGCGACTCAGGAGCTGGGCGGTGTCCTTAACCTGGCGGCGGCTTCCGGCATGGGACTGGCCCAGGCGTCGGACATGGTGACTGACTATCTGTCAGCCTTTTCCAACTCCGAGATAACCGCGGCCAAGTTCGCCGACGAGCTGGCCTATGCGCAGGCCAACAGCAACACGACTGCCCAGATGCTCGGAGAAGCATATAAAAACTCCGCGGCCAACCTTAACGCCGCCGGCCAGAGCGTGGAGACGGTGACCGCACTCCTCGCAGGTATGGCCAACCAGGGCCTCAAAGGATCCGAATCCGGTACCGCACTGACCGCCATGATGCGCGACCTCACTAAACAGATGGATGAGGGGGCCGTCATGATCGGCGAGACGTCCGTCGCTGTACAGGACGCGGACGGCAACTATCGCAACCTGATCGACATCCTCAAAGACGTCGAAAAGGCTACTAACGGAATGGGATCCGCGGAAAAGGCCGCGGCACTGGGGACGACCTTTACGGCCGACTCGATCAAGGGCCTTAACCTGATCCTTAACGACGGCGTGGATAACGCCGCCAGTTTTGCCGACGCCCTCCGGGGCGCGGACGGTTCCGCGTCCGCCATGGCTGAGACCATGAACGACAACCTTGCCGGCTCTCTTAAGCTCCTGCAGTCCAATGTCGAGAGCAAGATGATCAAGGTGTTCGACCGGGCCAAGGGCTCGATCCGTAACGCTGTCGACTCCGTGTCCGATTCCCTCGATACAGTGGACTGGGACAAGGTGGGCGATAAGGTCGGAGATCTGGCCGAGGGCGCCGCCAAGCTGATCGACTATGTTGTTGATCACTCGGACGAGGTCCAGAGCGCCTTGACCGCTTTCGGCGGGACTATGGCGACGGTTTTCGTCGTTGACAAGGTGGCCAATTTTACCAACTCCCTTACGACGCTGATCGGCACAACAAAAGCCCTTTGGGGCGTCATGCTGGCCAATCCTGTAGGCGCTACCGTTGTCGGGCTGGGTGCCCTTGCGCTGGCTCTGACGGCCGTAAAAGAGGCCCAGGAGGCGGCTATCGAGGAGAATTATGGCCTGTCTGATGCAGAGAAGAAGCTGATCAGCGCGATCGAGGAAGAAAAGCGGGCCATTGACGAGGTTAATGCTGCCCGGGCCGAGGCCAACAAGGGTATCGACTCCGAGGCGTCTCAGAGCCGGGCGCTCTGGGAGGAGCTGCAGACCATCGTCGATGCAAACGGCGAGATCAAAGAGGGCTATGAGGACCGGGCCGAGGTGATCACCGGGCTCCTGTCTGACGCCCTTGGTATTGAGATCGAGATCATCGACGGACAGATCCAGAAATATGACGAACTCAATGCGTCCATTGAGGAAGTCATTAACAGCAAGAGAGCCGAGGCGCTCCTAGAGGCTAACAAGGAAGCCTATACACAGGCTATCCAGAATTCAGCCACGGCCTACAGCAATTATGCCAAGGCTATGAAAGAGTCCGAGAATACGGCGAGGGATCTGGCCAAAGCCGAGGAGGAGCACAAGAAACTCGAAAAAGAGATGTCCGCGGCCATGAACGAAGCCGGTCAGATCACCGGCGACGTCTCGACGCGCTACTCCGAGAACATGAAGATCCTGGAAACTCTGAGAGCCAAACAGGACGAACAAAATGAGTCTTTGGCAACGGCCAAAGATAACTATTTCAACTACATCAACACGATCGAGAACTACGAGGGACTCATGGCAGCCGTGGCCGACGGAGACGTCGCCGAATTACAGAGCGCAATGGACAACCTGTCCAACTCCTTTGTGACGGCGGAAAACGCCTCCCGCGAGATGCTCGAGGATCAGCTGGCGCGGTTCTCCGAGCAGTACGAAGTCATGAAGGCCGCCGTTGAGGCCGGGATGCCCGGCGTCACGCAGGCCAATGTCGACGCCATGGCCGACATGGTGGAGAAAGCCAAAGGCGAGCTCGACAAGCTCGGACCTGAGGCAGGTGGTAAAGGCGTTGAGGCCGGGCAGCGGGTAGCCGAGGGACTCTCGTCTACTGCTGGACTTGCCGGAGAGAGCGCCGCGGGCTTAGTCGCGGAAGCAGCTGCAAGGCTGGCGTCCGGAGATACATCGACCGCCGGCTATGAAAAAGGCAGCGAGTACGCCGCGGGACTGCAGTCTGCAAGCGGAACAGTAAACGCAGCCGGCGAGCAGCTGGCCGCTGATACTGCCGGAGAGATGGCAAACGCCGAGAGCCAGGAGGCTGGCGTCACCGTCGGAACGAATTACGCCGCGGGAGTTACATCCACGGCAGGAGAGGCCAATACTGCTGGTAATGCGATCGGTACCGCGGCCGCTGATGCTGCGGGCGCCGTTGACGCTAACGGAGCCGGTCAGAAAACAGGCAGCCAGTACGCCGGAGGCGTATCGAGTAAAACTGGATCCGCTTACAGTGCCGGCCGGTCCCTCGGTACTAACGCCGAGTCGGGCGCCAGATCTGTAGACGCCTATGGCTCCGGTGAGAATTTCGGGCAGGGCTTTATCAATGGTATCGGCTCCATGATAGGAGCCGCGTGGGACAAAGCCTATAGCCTGGCGAGGCAGGCTTGGGCGGGCTTGAGATCAGGCCAACAGGAAGGATCACCGTCAAAGCTGACATATCAGTCCGGTGAATTCTTCGGTGAGGGCTATATCAACGCGATCCGGGACAAGACCAAGGCGGCTATAGCCGCGGCGGCAGAAATGGGTCGGAAGACCGCGGCTGCTCTTGGTGTTCCTGATTTTTCCGCGGATTTGGGCATGACGCCGGCGATCGACACATCGACGATCGGCTCGCTTGACGGATCTTACAGACGCGGCTCTGACCTTGACGCACTCCTGGCCAGACTGGACGCGCTCGAGGATTCGATCCGCAACATGAAACTTGTAACCGTACTGGACGACGGCACGCTGGTAGGCCACTCGATCAATAAGATCGACTCAGGCCTTGCCGGGGTCTACAGCCTTAAAGCAAGGGGGATTTGATGTTAAGAGGTATCACATTCGGCGAATATAACACTGCGGAAGACTGGGGCCTGACAATGTCAACCAAAAAGATCCCGCTGCCGGCTCCAAAAACAACACTTGTCTCTGTTCCCGGGAGGGACGGCGATATTGACATGACCGAGGCGCTCGACGGCGTCGTCCATTACGACGACCGTCCGGCGTCTTTCGTTTTTGAGATGCTTGAGGGGACTCCACAGAAAAGGATCGAGCTGGCCAAGGAGATCAGCCGGGCGATTCATGGGAAACTGCTCAGGATCATAGACCAGGACGATTATCCGGGTTATTACCTGATCGGACGCGTAAGCGTTACGGACATCAGTCATAACAAGGCATACAGCACGATCAAGGTATCAGCCACTTGCCGTCCCTGGCGTTATGCGATCAATAAGGCCGCTCGTACGATCGTCCTGACATCGCTCGCCCGCGTGGTCGTACTCAATAACGACGGCGATAGGGTTGTCAATCCGACGATCACCGTATCCGGATACATGACTATGGAATTTGGGACATCCTCGGCCCAGCTTAGCGCCGGCACGTACATCCTTCCGTCGTTCCGTCTCAAACCCGGGCTTAACACGCTCAAACTCAGCGGATCCGGATCGGCTGTATTCACTTATCAGGAGGGAATTTTCTAATGTGGCAGATCTACGCAGACGCGGACCTGATCTACGACAGCCAATATCAGGACCGCATGATCACGCAGGGAGAATTTGACCTCGAAGTCAATCACTCCGGATCTTTTACATTCGTAATGTATCCGGATCACCCTCTGTATAACGTCCTCACTGAGCTTAAATCTATCGTCACGGCATACCGTAACAACGACCTTATGTATCGCGGCCGGATCATTCGCCGGCCGGACGGCTTCAACCTTGACAGGACGTTTATCTGTGAGGGCGAGCTGTCTTTTTTGGTTGACGGTGTTGTCAGACCATACAGTTTCAACGGGTCCCCGGAGCAGCTGTTTACTAAGCTGATCGAGGAATACAATACACAGGTCTCAGAGGACCGGCGATTTAAAGTCGGCCTCGTCACCGTGACGGACCCGAACAACTATATCGTCCGGGCAAATTCCAATTATCCAAATACACGGGACGAGCTCATGGACAAGCTGGTCGAGCCGCTTGGCGGTTACATTGTTTTCACCAGTGACGGCGCCGGGGACCGGGTGATCAACTGGCTGCAGCGTTATCCATCGAGACCTGTACAGAGCATTGATTTCGGTGAGAATCTCCTGGATTACGCAAATGTTCGCTCAGCTGAACAGATCGCGACGGCGCTGATCCCGCTGGGGGCTAAGCTTCCGGCAACGGATGACGTCGAGCCGAGGCTCACGATCGAATCCGTTAATGACGGTAAAGACTATATCTATGACGAGGATGCAGTCCGGCGTTACGGCTGGATCTACACGACTCGCGTCTGGGATGATGTTACTCTTCCGGAGAACCTGTTTACCAAAGGACGGGCGGCACTGGCCGAGCTGGTCATGCCCACGGAGTCGATCGAGCTGTCCGCGCTGGACATGTCCGCGCTCAATGCTGATATATCGGCGTTCCGGCTCGGCGACATCGTCCCGGTACGGTCCGAGCCTCATAACCTTAACAGTGCTTATCTGCTCAGCAAACAGACCATTGACGTCCTGAGACCAGAGGCCAACCGTATCACGCTCGGATACAGCGGCCAGAGGCTCACAAGCGCCACGCTGACAACGGCAAAACTGGGGTCACAGGTCACAGATCTGGCCACAGGGCGGGACAGGGACAGACAGTCGCTCGTCACCCTGGCTAATTCCGTGACCGAGATCCGCGACATCCAGGAGCAGGACGCCGAGGTGATCGGCGGCGCGCTTGACGATCTGTCAACAGATCTGTCGGCTTTAAATGACAAGGTCGACAATATGTATCTGTATCGTGACGCGATCGACGTGGACGATGTCACTATAGGCGCAAACGGCGGTTGGGCCCTTGGGCATGAGGACATCAGCGTCGACGGTTATGTCGCCGAGGAGATCGTAAGTTTCGGAGTATACGGGGCGACTCATTCGGGGACCGCCGCGAATTGGTGCATATTCACGCGACTCTATATCTGGCCGGGCAGTCAGCTCGACGCCTATGTCTGGAACCAGTACACAGGCGGCGCGGCTAAGGTCAGGATCATCATAAGAGTAAAATATCGCAAGCTGTAGCGAGCGGGAAAGGAGGTCGATGATGCTGGAGGCAGTCATAGCTGCCGCGGTGACCGGAGTCCTTTCCCTGATCGGGACAGTGATCACGGTATTCGCGGCAAACAGTCGTACTAATCATCAGTTGCAGATCACGCAGGCCGTCACGGACACAAAGATCGAGGAGCTCACCCGAGAGGTAAGACTCCACAACAATTTTGCGCAGCGGATGCCTGTCGTGGAGGAGCAGATCAAAGTCATCAATCACCGCATCGAGGACTTGGAAAATGATGGAAAGTGAGGAAACCATGGTAAAAACAAAAACGATCATTAGGACTATAGTTCTGATCCTGGCATTGGCCAATCAGGCACTTGCCATATGCGGCAAGGAAAAAATCCCTGTTACAGACGATGAGATCTATCAGCTGGTCACATTGATCATCACAATCGGCTCAGCGCTTTGGGCTTGGTGGAAAAACAACAGCTTTACAAAGCCGGCGATCAAGGCGGACGAGTACCTTGCGAAGCTGAGAAAAGAGATGAAATAACGCGGGAGGCCCTTCGGGGCCTCTCTTTTTGTTAATTATGAGGAGGTAAAAAGATGGCTTTACATGTATGGATCCCGGCGATGCCGCAGAAATCCTACGCTTACCGACGCGGGGATGCCCAGATCATTTATGATGATAATCACAGCGCGATCGTGATCGACGGCGGCGAGGAGTTTATCTGTAATCAGCTGATCTCTTTCTGCAAGAGCCACGGGATCACACACATCACTTATATCCTGACCCACTGGCACCCGGATCACGACCGTGGACTCAAGCTGTTCCTCGAGTCTTCGATCGTTGTCGATGTCATCTATTGCCCGCCGCCGGCAGACCTTAAAAAGACCAGAGACAGCGACGCAGCCGGAGACTACAGCCGGGCGATGGAGAGGCTCGATCTGGCCAGGAAATACAACAAAAAAATCGTGTATCCGCCTGCAGACAAATACACGACTATTAAGGTCGGGACGATCGAGTGTCGCATCTGGCGCAGGAGCGTGAAAACATCGGAAAATGTCGATTACCAGGTTAATAACACTTCGATGTGCTGCTATTTCCCCCAGTTCTATTATGTGACGACCGGCGACACGATCAACGCGTTCGATACCTTCCTGCAGACCAAACCGGGTAAGATCGTGATCTTTAAGATCCCACACCATGGGAACGCCTGCACTGACAAGCCGTGTGAGCTCCTCAAGGCAGCCGGTGCACAGATCTGCTGGTACAATCACGCGGAAGCCGCGGGTGTCGGGATCGGCGGCGACGGCTTTTCAAAGTGGGGCGCTAAATACTGTAAAAGCCACGGCTTTATCTGCCTGAGACCTTTCCACGAGATCACCATGACGATCGCGGACAAGACGCTCTCGGTCCGGCAGAACGGCAGCCTGTGGACGTACGATGTGCCTTATACCGGCGTGACGCCTGAGGGATGGGTCCACAACGTAAAAGGCTGGTGGTACCAGTTCAAAAACGGCACCTGGGCGATAGGCTGGCATAAGCTGACTAAGGATGGGAAGTATGGCTGGTACTATTTCGATGAAAGCGGCTACATGGTCACCGGCTGGATTAAGGTTAATGGCTACTGGTATTACCTTGACGCCGATGGACTGATGCTCACAGGCTGGCTCGACTACAAAGGGCGCAAGTGCTATCTGGACGGGTCCGGCAAGGCGCTGTGTAACTGCACGGTCACGATCGACGGCAAGACCTACACATTTGACGATCAGTGTTATGCCGTGGAGGTGCCTGCCGGCACACCTGCAGCAGCTCCGGCCACTAAGCCGGCAATCAATCATAATTACGGATTTAAAGGCTACAATGTTGGTAAGAGGACGGACCCGATCATGTATATTGTGATCCATTACACGGGTGCCGAGGGTACGGCCAAGAACAACATTGATTATTTCAACAGAGCGAATCGGTCGGCGTCAGCCGACTTTTTTGTTGGTCACTCCGGAGAGATCTGGCAGTATACGCCCGACCTCAAGAGTTATTACTCCTGGCATTGCGGCGGAGGGCGGCAGTCTTCCAAGGGCGGGACGTTCTACGGCCGATGCAAAAACGCCAACTCCATCGGCATCGAACTGTGTACCAGGAAGATTAACGGAGCGTGGACATTTACCGATGAGACCGTGGCAGCGGCCAAACAGCTCGTCAGGTATCTCATGGAAGAATACGGCGTGAAGCAGGCGAACGTCATCCGGCACTTTGATGTAAATGGCAAATACTGCCCGAACGTGAGCGGCTGGCTTGAGCCGTCCGGCAAATGGGACGCTTTCAAGGCATCGCTCGGATCCGCGGCTCCTGCTGCCGGACAGATCTACAGGGTGCGTAAGAGCGCTAACGACGTCAGGTCTCAGATCGGCGCTTTTACAGTTCTGGCCAATGCAAAAGCAAAGGCTGCAGCTAATCAGGGCTATCACGTGTATGACAGCACCGGAAAAGAAGTATAAGAGGAGAACGCACCTGCTAGCAGACGTTTTTCAATAAGAAACCCCAGGGGAGTTAAATCCTCTGGGGCTCTTTTTATTTGCGCCGGCACAATAATGTGACCGCGTATTTGGCGTTTTAAGGGACGTTAGCCTGCACCCGATAAGATGAAGGGAGGGCGTCCGAAAATTCGGATACGGTCAGATCTGATGGGAAATCTAAGGCAATAAAAGAGACCGGGGATTTGCGTCCCCGGCCTGCTGTCACTGCTCTAAAATCTCTTTTATTTTATCCTCGATCTCAAAGGTGTCGCCGCCGTTTACAAGTGCCAGCCGGAACGCGTCAAGCTGGACAGATATGCTCAGGTCCTTGTAATACTGGTCGCTCTGATCAGTGAGCTGGCTGAGCCGGTCCACATACTCGTCGACCTTTTCGATCGCCTCGTCCTTGGGTAGATTGCCGGTATTGTAATCGGCCACAACCTTGAGCGCGTTCTTGCCTATCTCATAGCCTCTCTCACTGAAACCGTCCGGAACCTTGGAACCGCACGAGCAGATCAGCAACATGCTGCAGATGATCATTAACAAAACTTTTTTCATGGTGACCTCCTTTAAAACTGTATATTGTTATTATCTCCCAAAACATGGAATATATAAAGCCCCGGCAATACTGCTAAACATTTACACTCTAATAACATGGACTCTTACTGTTTAGCAACTTACGCAAACCGCCAATGAATAATAATGTCTTCGCCGTCAATGACGATCTTCCTGATCAGCGTGGTAAGCAGCAGGCGGATCTCGTCCTGATCGCCGCGGTCTATGATGTCACCAAAAGAGTCGAGTAGCAGCCTGGCGTCCTGCTTTGACAGATCCGGAGCTTCTTCCGCCGGCTCCATGTTCCGGAGCTGGGCCTCGATCGCGGCACGCTTCTCCGTAAGCGGTGCGATCGCCCGGTCAATGTCGGTCAGTGTGAGCCGGTCAAGTGCATACAGATCCATATAGTGAGCGATCTTGTTGGTCAGGGCGTCGGCCTCGGCCTGCAGGATCGCTTTTCTGTCGGGCTCAGGGGCCGCTTCGTGCTCCTGCGTGATCCGATTGAGATAGTCCTGGTCGACTGCCAGCTTACGGACTTCTCCGAGGATAAGCTCCTCAAGATCCTTAGACCTCCAATTTTTATTCATACAGTTCGGGTCCTTGATCAGACGTTTGACGGCCTTGGCTCGTGAGTAGCAGTAATAATATGTCCTGATCTTGCCCCGGTCGTGCCGAGTGGCGAAAAAGTAGCGCCCGCCGCAATGCGCGCAGAACAGTAGCCCTGTCAGCAGATGTCCCTTGACGGACTCGGCATTTTCCTTATAGATCTCAAGCCTCCGGGCCGCGGCGTCAAACGTCTCCTGGTCGATGATCGGCTCATGATGTCCGGGGTACCATTGATGATCAAAAGCGACCTCACCAAGATAGTGACGGTTGGATAACATGCGCTTGAGGTTCTGGTTTGGCCAGAACTGGGTCGTCACGCCGGCAGCCAGAAACTCCTTACAGATGGTCGTCAGCTTCTTGCCTCTGACAAAATCATAAAACGCTTTTCTCACGTACATGGCCGTAAAGTCGTCGACCACCAGCTGGCCGTCTATGTACTGGTAGCCGAGCGGGGCCCTGCTGCCGCCGTGGTAGCCTCCGGCTTTGGCACGTGCCACCCTGCCCATCAGCATCCTTTCGCGGATCTGCTCCCGCTCAAGCTGGGCGAACACGGCAAGGATCCCGACCATGGCGCGGCCGAACGGTGTCGAGGTATCGAAATTCTCAGACATAGACACGAAGTCGGTACCGTTGGCCAGAAACTCGTCCTCAATCAGATAGAGCGTGTCTTTCTGGGAACGGCTCAGGCGGTCCAGTTTGTAGACGGCCACCTTGTCCACATTGCCGGAGCGGACGGCCCTGATCAGCTCCTGCAGCGCGGGCCGGTCCGTGGTCGCTCCGGAATAACCCGGATCTGTATACGTACGTATAACGGTCCAGTCCATAGCTGCGGCGTACTGCTGCAGCCTGTCAGTCTGTTCTCCGACCGAATAGCCGTTGATCATCTGCTCCTGTGAGGACACCCGCACATACAAAAGCACTCTGGTCTTTTTCTTCATTTTTTTCCTCACCATAACAAAATCACAAAAAAATCGCGAAATTCTATATATAATTACTTTTTCTATATATTTATATAAATATACCTATATATTTTATTTTCTTAGAAAATAAGAAAAAAATAGAGATTTTGTTATATATAGCCGAAAAAGCCCATAAATAAAGGCTTTTTGCCATAACAAAAACATAACAAAAACTGATTTTCATAACAAAAAATTTTGTGATATACCTGTGCTATTGCATGTGTATCACAAAAAAATTATGTTATTTTCCGAGTTTTTGTTATGGTTTTTGTTATTGCGATTCCGTGTTTATTTCATCGTAATATCGTTTAAGCCGTCGCTGTGTGTCTGTATATTTGTCATGATCATAGAGGATCACGGCGTCGAGCAGATTAGACAGAGAGATCCTGTCGATGTCCGTCAGCTTCTGGCCGTTGAGCGTCAGGTCGTCCCGGGTCAGGATGTCACCGCGCAGGACTCGGAGGATGTCGTCAACATCCCGGCTGTCCGGGGTGAAGATGCTCACGGTGGACACGATCCGGCCGTTGGCCAACTCGTCAATACTGATATGCAGCTCATTACATACCTTGATGACGTTGCTGATCGTCGCCCTGTCCAGACCGCGCTTAAGCATGGAGTCAAGTGTTGACGGGCTCATGTCTATGATCAAGCAGAACTCGCGCAAGGATCTATATCTTGCCAATATCATTTCTTGTAATCTTTCCTCGACTGTCATTTATTACCCCCTTTCTAACTATATTTAGTATTTGTTAATGAATTATAACGCGAATTTTAAACATTTACAATTATAATTTCCGTATTTTCGTAAATCATTTGTGTTTTATCCGAAACAACATACAGAAAAACATAAATAGCATCCGAAAATTCATAAATCAATATTGACATATCCGAAATTTAGGATAAAATCAAACACAGGTTCTCACAGAGAACCAACGAAGACAGATGTAACAAATATTAAATGAGGAGGTGAAACATGTTCCCGAACATCAGGGCGGAGTTAGGACGCCGCAAAATGACCAGGCTCGACCTCAGCGCCGAGACCAATATCAAATACGGCACCCTCATCTCCAAGCTCAATGGTGAGAGCGAGTTTACATTTGCCGAGGCCGTCGGTATTAAGAAAGCTCTCAAAACAGAAATGCCGCTCGAGGAGCTGTTCGAGCGGGACGAGTTGGAAGATGAGGAATGATCAGACACATATTAAAGGACGGTACCGAGCTCTCAGATATAAGCGGCCACATGGTCAGGGGCGAGGATGCTGATCCGGTGTACCAGTTGTTAAGGAGGTCTAAGAATGAAAGCAGTCAGAGCGATCGGGGCGGCGGTGATCATAACCGGCCTGGTAGTGATGGCAGGAACAGCGGGAGCGTCGGACTGTGAGACGATCGACCTGCTGACGGCCGTGATCAATACATCCATTGGCGCGCTGATCACAGCGTCCGGGGCCTTTGTGCTGCTGATGGAGGAAATGGCCAAAGATGGAATTAATAAAATTTAAGGTCGGCGACACGGTCCGGGTGACAGGAGAGAGCCGGATCGGCGAGATCACAGAGATAGGATTCTCGGACCGCATGATGGAGCCTACCTATATCGTGAGCTATAAAGACACCAAGCGTAAGGTCCTCGAGCACCAGTTAGAGACCGCGCCGGTCGTGTTCACGATCAAGGACTTCGACGATGCTGTCAAAAAGGTCACGCGGTACTATGCCGATGAGGTGGTTCCTCAGCTGTCAGGCTGTGAGGACGCAGTTGGCCAGACGATCATGAACCTTGTGAGTCATGTGATGGAAGACATCAAGGCAGCGCTGACAGGTGACGACAATGCTGGAACTGTATAGACACCAAAAGGTCGCTCTGTCATATCTGAGGTTTAACGATTCGTTCTGTCTGTTCATGGAACAGGGTACTGGGAAGACGATCCCGACGCTGGCAAGGATCTTCGAGCTGTTCCGGAACTGCGACGCTAAGAACTGCCTTATCGTGGCCCCCAAGTCAGCACTCGGAGCCTGGGAGCGGGACGCCGAGAAGTTCGACCAGGGTGATCAGATCAGATTTAAGCAGCACGTGACACTGGTCAATTACGATAAAGTTTGGAGGGGCGGACAGAAATCACCTTACTATCTTGTCTACGACATCGTGGTCCTTGACGAGGCCCACTTTATCAAGAACAGGACAAGTAAGCGGTCTGACTTTCTGCTGAGGGTGGCGTGTAACGCTAAATACAGATACGCGCTGACAGGCACGCCGATCAGCAACGGCCAGTTAGAAAACATCTGGTCATTGATCGCGTTCATGGATCCATATTATGACCGCGGTCACATTTACTCTAATATCTTCGCGCGGTGGTTCCAGCAGGTCGCCGTCCAAAGCGGCAAGCACAAAGACGGCATGATATACCGGGGATCATATACCGAGTTTACACACCGGTATTGCATCCTTAACCAGTACCACAAGCCCAGCAGTTACATCAACGTGCGTGAGCTGCAGCGGCTGATCAACGAGTATTCGTACCGTGTCAAGAAATCAGAGTGCCTCGATCTTCCGGAGAAGCTACCCGACGAGATCGTCTATGTGGAGCAGGCCGCCAAGGCGACCTATAAGAGACTGGCCACGGAGAGCGCTCTCGAGGAGTACGACATCCTCGCGGACAATCCTCTGTCAAGACTGGTCAAGCTCCGGCAGCTGGCGAGTGGATTTATCACCAGGCGCAAGCTCACAAAGGACGGCGACAGGATCCGATCCGAGACGGAGACGATCGAGGAGAAATGTAACAAGATCGAGATCCTGACGGAGCTGATCGAGGGGTATCCGGACGACAAGAAGCTGGTCATTTTCTGTGAATTCAAACACTCAATACAGCAGATCAGACAGCTGTTGTTCAAGATGGATATATCCTATTTGACACTCGACGGCGATCAGAAAGATAAACAGATCTGGCGGCGGTTCCAGGAGGATCCGCGGATGAGAGTCATTATCTGTCAGTATCAGACAGCCTCAGCAGGAATAGATCTGTATGCAGCGGACACCATTATCTATTATGAACCCACGCTCAGGAGCCAGCTCCTCGAGCAGTCGAGGGACAGGATCCACAGGACCGGACAGGTGACCAAGTGCTCATACATCCACCTGATCACCCGCGGCACCGTGGAGATGGACATATACCGAGCACTCGCCGGATACAGTGACTTTTCGGAGAAGCTGTTCGTCGAATACATGAATCAGTACAGGAGGAATTACGCGAAATGAAATGTTACGAACCGATCCGAGTACAGTACGACCTTTTGATGGCGAAAACATCGCCGCGTAATAAACAGAAATGGCTCGGATATAAGTACGGCAGGATCGCCGGCGACATCTGGATCTTTCCTAATGATTACATGGCCTATGTGATTCCCGAGGAGGAGTTTTATCTTGACGTCAACAAAGTATTCGACGATAAGAACCCGGTCAATCTCGAGCATCTTTATAAAGAATCGCAGCAGGCCGAGGGCGCTTACTTCTCGGAAATGAAATATATCAAGAAGCAAGGCCGGACTCAGACCGTGGAGGTGTACAGGCGGACGGATGGCCCCGGTTCCGTATGGATCGACTCACAGTTTACAAAGGGCTTTAATATGCTCTGCTGCAAATACGGCATGATCGACTCAAAGAGGCCGCTTTTCATTTATGCCGAGGATACCATGGCGCTGATCGGCGTCGTGCTGCCGATTGCACATAAGGAGGAGGACAGTGGAGAACATCAGTCAGATGACTAAAGAGCAGATCTGGCTCCGGTTTTGTGGTTGGACTCTCCGGATCGTGTCCGAGCATGACAATGGTGAGCCCAGACGGAAGCACAAGAAAAAGAGGATCGCAAAGAAGTGGCTTAAAAAATATGGCAGGTGGTCGGGACCGTTGGATCCGGGCGTTGTCGTGGCAGCGGTCGACGGTACGCATACCATGTATATGAGCCGGCGGACATACTGCATTATCAAACAGTACTTGCCGAAATTCCCGGATCCGATCGCTCATCACGGAAACGCCACAACTAAGAAAAATGAGAATTTATATATACGACGGTGAGGTCTATGCCCACGACTGGCTGTTTGTTTTCCGCTCTCCGGACGGTGACAACTACATAGAGATCGCCAATGACAACTATAAGTTGAAAGCGTTTCTGAACCAGGACGATATTCTGATCGGCGGCTTTAATAACAAGCATTACGACGACTGGATCCTGCTCACGATCCTTAACGGGGGAGATCCGGAGAGGGTCAAGGACCATAACGACATGATCATCCACGGCGGTCAGGGCTGGGAATATCCGTTTATTAAGGGTATCAAAAAACCGTTCCGGTCGTTCGACCTCAAGGATGATCTCCCGATAGATCTTAGCCTTAAAGCGATCGAGGGTAACATGTGCCTCCCGATCGTAGAGACATCCGTCGATTTCAATCTTGCCCGCAAGCTCACCCGGAAAGAGTTCCGGGAAGTCCTTAAATACTGCAAGAACGACGTCGACGCGACCGTCGCACTCTTTAAGGCTCGAGGGGATTATCTCAAGTCCAAAAGGATCGTAGGCGAGATGTACGGCGTACCGGTCGAGCAGGCTCTCGGCCTCACCAATGCAAAGCTGTCCGCCAGGGTCCTCGGAGCCAAGCGGGTAGACCGGTCTGACGAGAGAGATTACAGGATGCCGACCAACCTCAGCACTGATCTGATCCCCGACATAGTTCTTAAATTTTTCTTACAGATCCGTGATCAGTCTATTCCGGATGAAAAACTCTTTGGTGCCGGCAAAGGAGCCAAGGGGCTGACGCTTGACATCTGGCTCGAGACATCAGGCGGCCGCTGCCCGGTAACTTACGCGTGGGGCGGCGTGCATGGTGGAAAGCCCGCCTATCATGTCAGAGCGACGGGCACGAGATTACTCATCAACTTCGATGTGTCTAGCCTGTACCCGAATTCGATGATCAATTTCGGGTACTGCAGCCGGTCAATGGAAGATCCTCACGCATATGAGAAGCTGGTCGACACCCGAATGACCGCTAAGAAAGCCGGGGACAAAGACAAGGCCAACGCGCTCAAGCTGGTCGTCAATACTGTATATGGGGCAATGCTCAATCCGTATAACGACCTTGCGGACAGATGGGCCGGACGATCGGTGTGTATATCCAACCAGCTCGCTATGACCCAGCTGATCACGATGCTCTCGCAGCGCTGCAGATCTATTGATTTCGTCAACATAAATACGGACGGTATCATGTTTGAGATTGATGCTGACGAGGAGGAGGCGGCTGTTCAGATCGTGGCCGAGTGGTCAGAGGTCACAGGCTTCGAGATGGAGAGGGACGATTTCGCGGAAGTATGGCAAAAGGACGTCAACAACTATATCGGTATTCTGACATCGGGCAAGATGAAAACAAAAGGCGGCTTCGTCTCCCTGTATAACGGCGGGTCGTTCAAGTCTAACAGTGAGGTGATCATTGATAAGGCCGTGGTCGATTACCTGGTCAAAGGTATTCCGGTAGAGCAGACGATCCGGAGCGCGACAAACATTTTTGACTTCCAGAGGATCGAGAAGACCGGCGGCAAATATGAGGGCTCATATCATTACGTAAACGGCGAGCGGAAGCCGATCCAGAACGTCAATCGTATTTACGCGGTTAAGGATGAGGCGCTTGGCCAGATCGTTAAAGGCAAGTGGATCACGGAAAAGAGACGCAAGGACAAGAGTACCGGCAAGATGATAACGACACCGGTCGACCCTCCGAAATGGCAGGAGTCCACCATATCAGACTGTCCGCCTCATGCGGGTGTCGACAATGAGAACAAGCTTACATTGCAGGACTTAGATCTTAGTTATTATATCGACCGGGCAAAAAGCCGGGTCGACAAATATATAAACCTCGACCGCAAGGTCGAAAACAAACTCAAAAAAATAAAGGAGGTAGTGAGCATTATGGCAACAACAAAAGCGGCGCCGGCTCCCGAGGAGCAGGTGATCAACTGGCGCGAAAGGTGTGAGGGGGTAGCAGTTCATAACGTCTATGAGAAGCTCCTGGAAGCCCGCCGGAGATTCAAGGACGCGAACGTCAAGAAGTCCGGAATTAACAGGTACGCCGAATTTAAGTACTTCACGCTCGACGACATCATCCCGATCAAGACTAAGATCTTCGCGGACCTCGGACTGGTGGATATGGTCTCGTTCGGTGAGCGCGCGTCCCTCACGCTGCTCAACGTGGACAATCCGGACGACTTCACGACGTTCACGTCCCCGATCGCTGAGGACCAGAGCCTTATCAAGAACCCGATCCAGAAACTGGGCGCGGTCGAGACCTATGTCCGCAGGTACCTGTATATGTTGGAGCTTGACATTGTAGAGGCCGACGCGATCGACGAGACCAGCGGCAAGGACGAGGAGAAGCCGGCAGCAGCCAAGGCCAAGAGTAACAGGCCCGCAACGCCGGAGAAGCGCGAGGAGGTCAAAAAGGAGCTGATCGACGAGGACGGCAAGGCCACGGACGTACAGATCAAGAGCATCAAGACCGGCCTCAAGAAGCTCCGGGCTAAAAACGAGAGCTATGAGCCCTATATCAGGGAAGTGCTCAAGCTGATCAAAGCCGGCATGAGCAAGGCCGATGCTGAGGCCAAGCTGATCGAGATCGGCGAGAAAGTGGCGGAGTAATTTTTTTTAATAGAGTATCCGAAAATTCGGACACAATTAAGGAGGTACATGATGGCGAAACGCAACACGGTAACTTTGGAACAGATTAACAAGATTATTTCTGAAACAAAATTTGAATATCAGACGGTATTCGGAAAAACGACGATCGCGTCGGCAAAGCTCCCGAACGGATTCGTGATTGTAGAATCGTCGTCCTGCGTGGATCCTGCCAACTATGACGAGAAGATGGGCCGCGACATCTGCCGCGAGAAGATCATTAACAAGCTCTGGGAGCTTGAGGGGTACAGGCTGCAGGACAAACTTCATAGATCTACCGGCGAGAGGGACCTTATGGATCTTACTCTCCGTGAACTTAAAGAGGCGGGTTTTCAGATCGAGACCACGATTTTGCACTCCCATAATATGGCCTCAGTCGGTCGGATCATGATCAATAGCGAGGGGGTGAGGTAATGGAATTTATTGACGGCAACAGGATCAAAGTGGATCCGCCCAAGAAACCCAAGAAGCTGACGGCCACAAGATTCGCGACGATCCTCGGACTCAACGCCTGGCAAACACCGTTTGAGGCATGGTGTGCGGTCACCCGGACCTATGAGCCGCCATTTGAGGACACCATTTACACGAAAGCCGGTAAGGTGATCGAGCCTAAGGTTATCGAGTACCTGGACAAGGTCATGTTCATGGACCTTAAGAGCCCGACGGATGTATACGGCCCGAACTACTTTAAGCTGACTTGGGGTGATTTCTTCCCTAAGGACAAGGTCCTCGGCGGAATGTGGGACGCACTCGGCGACGACTTCGTGGTTGAGATCAAGACGACCAAGAGAGCCGAGGACTGGGCCGAGGACGTACCGATCTACTACAAACTGCAGGCCGCGCTTTATGCTTACCTGCTCGGTTTTGAAAAGATCGTAATGACGGCGTCGTTCCTGGACGACATGGACTATAACGCTCCCGAGAAATTCGTACCGTCTTACAAGAACACTAAGGTCTACGAGTTCGAGCTCCATGAGGCGTTTCCCAATTTCGAGCTGGATTATGTAAAGCCGGCTCTCGACTGGTGGCGTGATCATGTGGAGACTGGTATCTCTCCGGAGTTCGACGAGAAGCGCGACGCTGAGATCTTAAAGGTCCTTAGGAAGAACACGATCGAGCCTGAGGACAAGGACATCACCAAGATGATCGCCGAGGCGGACCGGCTGCAGGTGTCGATCGACAAGGCCGAGGCCAAGCTCAAGGAAAAAAAGGACCGTCTCAAGGAGATCGACACGGCCGTCAAGAAGTACATGACCGGTCAGTTCCGGGATGGTGACACCAAGGTCGAGCTGACAGGTAAAAAGTTTACCTGGACACTGAGCCGGACCACTAAGACGATCGTCGACTCGGCCAAGCTGAAAAAGGATGGTCTGTATGATCAGTACAGCAAGACCAGCGAGGCCCTGACGCTCAAAAAATCTCTTATCGAGGAGGACAAAAAATAATGACAGGACGTATTAAGCACGCTCAGAGGAGCAAAAGGAGCAGCCACAAACAGCCGGATTTCACAGCGTTTAACCGTGCCGGTTATGCCAGAGCCCTCAGCCGGCCCAGCACGACACCCGCCGGCGGTATTCTTTCCCGGCTGCTCATGCCCTTTATGGGACGCAAACACGACGCATAACAGGAGGAGCGCTATGTGGCCCTTTAAGAAAAAAGAGAACACGGCGAGGATCCGCGAGCTTGAGATCACGCTCAGGATCCTCAGCGCTTCGCTCCTCGTCAAGAGCAATCGTCCCAGCGGGCTCCATGCCCGGGACAATAAACTGCTCTCTCAGTATGTAAGGACAGTCGACGAGCTCGAGAAGCTGAGCGCAGACTGGCGAAAAAAGGATGTATTAAACAGGAGGTCTAAGAAATGAAGTTTGAGAAATTTTTCAAGAGTGCCGGCATTTACGGCAAGGTGATCAGCCGCGGTTATAAGAAGTGGCTCGTGTGCGGCGGGGTCGGTATGGTGGTACCGGATGGACTGTGTGAGAACCTCAGCAAAGGCGTGGACAGCGGTAAAGCCAAGATGATCGTCGACGCCTTGTGTGAGACGTTCGACCAGGAGCCGGTCATGCTCTCCCGCGCATATCTGGCCAAAGACGGGAGACCGTCAGAGGTGCTCAGGATCTTTAGAGACGAGGCCGGTAATGAGGTCGCGATCACAAACAAGGATTTCGGACTGCTCGAGCGCTCCGACATCGCCCTGTACTGGGTGGACATCGAGGACGATACCGATGAGGACAAGGATCCCCAGACGCTGAGGTTCCTGATCGTGCAGGACAGCGACGACAACGTGATCGGATTCATCCATGGCATTAACCCGAACGGACTGTTTTAATTATCAGAATTTTATATATTTTGAACTTAAACAGATCTAAGTTCAAAAAAACCACGAAAATTTAACTTAGGAGGTTCAGAAATGGCAAAGATCAAATTATCAGAGGGCAGCTTTTCGCTGATCCCCGAGGGGACTTATGTGTTCAAGATCACCGCGGTCGAGTACAAGGAAGATTTCGGAAAGATGAAAGTCTCAATGCAGACCAAGGACGGCAAGAAGCACACGGAGCAGTTCAGCATGATGACTGACAAGGGCGAGATCAACCAGGGCGCGGTCAATGCGTTCTCGTATTTCGCTAAGACGGCCCTTAACAACTACGAGCTGGACGAGATCGATGATCAGGACCTTGTGGGCTGCTATATCAAGGCGACCGTAACACATGAAGATTTCGAGTATACCCGCGGCACCAAGAAAGGCCAGACCGGAAAGAACGCCCGACTCAATGACTGGGCTGTTGCTACCGGTTTCGAGAGCGCCGGCGCGGATCCGGAGGACGATGACCTCGACGACCTCGACGATCTGGACGACCTCGACGATCTTGAGTAACAAGAAGCCCGAGGCCCGGCTGCAGGATAAGGCGATCGAGTACCTGCAGGCGTCAGGTATCTATTATCTAAACCTGTTTGGTGACGGCTGGTCGGGTAAAGGCAAGCCCGACCTGATCGCCTGTATCAATGGCCGCTTTGTAGCGTTTGAGTTAAAGGTCGGGAGTAATTCGATGCAGGCCGACCAGAGAATACACAAGAGACGGATCGAGGCGTCCGGCGGCCTGCATTATTCTCCTTACACCTTGGAGGAATTTATCCGGATAGTGGAGGATTTACAAAAATGACACTGACAAAAGAGGACAGGATAGAGCTTTATAAACAGTTCATGCCGATCCAGTACGGCAGCACCCACTTTGTCGAGAAGCTGGACAAACTCGGATTCTTTACCGCTCCGAGTTCGACAAAATATCACGGTGCTTATGAGGGTGGATTGTTTGATCACAGCTATTGGGTAGCCGAGCAGCTCCTCAAATATACCAAACAGCTCGACCTTATATGGCAGGACGACAGGTCCCCGTACATCGTTGGAATGTTCCATGACATCTGTAAGTGTGGGATGTACGAAAAGGACGGCGATAAATACACCTATGTATCCCCGCTCTGGATCCCCGGACACGGCGAACGGTCGGTGATCGAGCTGCAGCGTCTGATCAGACTGAACGACGAGGAGATCGCCTGCATCAGGTGGCACATGGGCGCCTTCGACGATCAAAACCTTTGGAAAAGCTACACACTGGCCGTCAAGCTGTATCCGAACGTCCTGTACACGCACACGGCCGACATGCACGCGGCTCACATCATGGGGATCTGATCATGGCCGACAGGGACAGGGACATTAAGCGTAACAGAGACGGCTACCATGACCCGACACCTTACCCGGCGCTTAAAAAGATTGACAGCCGGCGGAGGACGGTCGGCAAGCTGATCAAGACCATTTATAACGTGGCCCACCTGGCGGGGTGCCGGGTCGAGCAGATCATAATCCTGGACGAGGAGACGGGTCAGGAATACACGGAGTAAAAAACATGCAGTACATAATCTTGGACGATAAGAAAAGAGCGACACACGGCTTTAAGGACGGCGAGGGAGCCAAGGACTGGAAGATGGTCAAGGACTTCGACAACGTCGGCCTGATCGTGCCTAAGCCTTTTATCGTTTTGGACTTCGATACCAAATCGGATGCGGACATCATGCTGCAGATCATAGAATCACTCAACCTCAAGTGTCGGGTCATGAAGACGACGCGCGGTATCCATGTCTGGTTTAGGTCAGAGGAGCCCTGGAAGAATTTCAAAAAAACACGACTTGCCATAGGTATCTTTTCAGACTGCAGATCTCACTCCAAGAACGCCTATGTCAAGATCAAGGACTCCGGCCAGATGCGGAAGTGGATCCGAAAGATCCCTTTTGACGAGGTGGAGGAGGTTCCCAAGTGGCTGTATCCGATCAGCAGCCCCGGCCATAACTTCGAGTTTAAGGGCATGACGGACGGCAGCGGGCGGAACCAGGAACTGTTTAATTATATCGTTTACCTGCAGACCAAGGGCTTCACTAAGGACGAGATCCGGACGACGATACAGATTGTTAATGATTATGTTTTCGCCGACCCGCTCGACGATCAGGAGGTCGCTACGATCTGCCGGGACGAGGCGTTTAAGCCGGACGAGGAGATCCAAAAGGAGATCGACGAGAAAAAGCGGCCGAGCTGGAGTCATAACGAGTTCGGCGACGAGCTGATCGACGCCTATCAGATCATAACGGTCAATGGCCAGCTGTATGTCTATGAAGACGGATTCTACCAGCAGGACGAGAGAATCATAGAGCGGAAAATGATAGATCTGTATCCGAGCATCAGACGGCAGCAGCGCGGTGAGGTCCTAGACTATATCAAGATCCGGACACATAAGCGCGGCGAGGACATTAAGATCCTGCCGTATGTGATCAACCTCAAGAACACGCGCCTTGACATCCGGACAGGGAAGTGTCTGGAATACGACCCTGATAAAATCGAGTTTGCGCGGATCCCGGTCACTTATGACCAGTCGGCCTATTGTGCAGATCTTGACAAGATGCTCAACAGGGTGTTCGTCGGCGACAGGGAAGTGATCAACCTTTTCGAGGAGATGATAGGTTACTGCCTGATCAAGTCGAACCGCTACCAGAAAGCGTTTATCATGGTCGGCTCCGGATCCAACGGCAAGAGCACGATCCTCGACCTGATCGAGGAATTCTTAGGAGCAGCCAATTACAGCTCGCTCCCGCTGGAACAGGTGACGGACCGGTTCAACAAGGCTGAGCTCGAGCACAAGCTGGCCAATATCGGCGACGATATTGATAACGTCGCCATTAAGGACAGCGGCACGCTCAAAAAGATGATCTCAGGCGAGTCGATCACAGTCGAACGCAAGGGAGAGAGGCCGTTTAAATTCCGGCCGTATGCCAAACACATCTATAGCGCCAACTCGATACCAAGGTCCTTTGATAAGTCAGAGGGCTTTTACCGGAGGTGGATATTCATCCCATTTAACGCGACGTTCTCGCCGGATGATCCGGATTATGATCCAATGATCTTCGACAAGATCACGACTGATCAGGCGCTCTCTTACCTGCTCAATCTCGCGCTTAAAGGTGCCCGGCGGCTGATGAAACAGGGCAAATTTACACAGCCGGCAAGCGTGGCCAATGCTCTCGAGGCATACAGGACCGACAACTCGACGACTCTGTCGTGGATCGAGGACAAGGGCCTTACTGAGGAGTATTTTCTGGCCAACAGCACCGATAAGATCTATAGCGATTTTACGGACTGGTGCAAGACTTCCGGAGTTAAGCAGCCTAATGTCACCGGTAAAAAGATGTTCAAGCGCGAGATCTGTAACAAGTTCGATTTTGAGGAGAGCCCCAAGCAGAAAGCAGACGGCAAGCGCTACCTTGTAGCGAGAATTGATTGAGGATATTGATATGGAAAAATTAGTTTGTACGTCGTGCGGTGCACCGATCGATCCTAAGACAGGAACGTGCCCATATTGCGGCTCACGGTATCGGATCGAGCTGAATCGTCCGGAGCCGATTTTTATTCAGGTGGAAAATCCACGGATACAAAGGATAGCCGCCCGCTGCAACATACCAATGGAGACGGCCGATGTATTAACGGCCGAGGAAATGCGGGACATTGCAATGCGTAACTTGACGAATAGTATAGCCGAGTGTATCGCGGGCTATGCTGATTTTAAAACAGATAACGATTTTGGAAGCAGGTCCATCGGTATAGAGGCTTCGGTCCGGATCGTGCCGCCACATTTCAAATTTTAAGGAGGCCATCACAATCATGTTACATCATTTGAAACTCAATGATAATTTTGCTGACGCCGTTCTCAGCGGCGAAAAGAATTTTGAAATTCGGCAAAACGACCGCGGATTCCAGAAAGGTGATCAGGTGGATTTTACGGTTGTGAATAGAATAGGTATGGCGATCGATCACCCTTTAAACGATCGTGTTTTCGACATTACATACGTGCTTAACGGATGGGGACTGAAAGACAATTACTGTGTTTTCGGTATACGTAAAGCCTGGGAGGACTAACAACATGACAAATATTAACAAGACGGCAATGGTGAGGGCCGTGACGGTGCTGCTGATCATCGCCCTGACAGTCATATATATGAGGTGCTGATATGGCAAAATTGAGGCGACAGGCACACGTAAAGGCGTATAAGCGCCTCGAAAAAGAGGGCGACCGCTGGACCATGGTCCTGTACTCGTCCCTCGCGTTGGCACTGTTCCGGCACTGGAACATGAAAAAGACCGCAATCCTGAGACTGATCGATGTCACATGGACCGCTTGGTGCGAATGTGCTACCGACCATAACAAGAGCATGATCAAGATGTGCGAGGAGATTACCGGGATCGAGATCCGGAACGGCGACGGAGCCGGCTGGCGGGATGTGTCCTATCTGAATGGTGAGGACCTTGGCCAGATGTCTGACGAACAGTGGTTATACATGCGACAGCAGCAGATCAAATGGTTACGGCCGAATATCATGGCCTGTATCCTGATCGGCCTTAACCGTAAGTATGGTTTCGGCCTGGAACGCTGCAACCGGATATATGAGCAGATCCAAGACATAGAAGCCGAATTTAAAGACAACGAAAAACGTCTCATGCGGGCAGCCAAAGAGGAGACCGGGCTGGACATGGACGAGATCATCAATCGGCGGACGAGACCGGAACAAGGAGGGTAAAGTTGAGAACTATAGTGTGTGACAAATGCGGGAAGATCATCCGAATGGTCCGGAGCGACCAGGTCATTAAAGATGACCCGATCGGAAAGGTCTCGATCTCCACTGTCGATAAAGACGGCAAGGTTATCGAGCGCGATCTCGGCAAGATCAACGAGATGGAGATCTGTCCCGACTGTATAAGCAAGCTCATAGAGTCCTTTGTTAAAAAGGGCATTGCTGAGCAGCCGGACCCGTCTGAAATGGAAAAAAAAGCACTTGAGGAGCCGGAGCCTGACGCTGATCAGCGCGAGGATACCGTGGACGAGTCGCCTGATGCTCCCGCGGATCCGCCCGAGGAGCCCGCTGCCGGCGATGGATTTAAGCCCGTGGAGGTCAAATTGGACCCGCCCAAGTCCTCCGTCCGGATGATCACGCCCTACACCAGGGGACAGATCCGTGAGCTGGCCCGGGAGGGCAAGAGCGCCCGCGAGATCGCCGAGATCACAGGCGTCTCGGTACCGACGGCCAACAAGTACATGAGGAGGGCGACAGAATGAACAACATAGAATTAAAGCCTTGTCCATTCTGCGGTGGAGAAGCCCGAATGATGAAAATGGGGTATCCCCATTGGGTGTATTGTCTTAACTGCGGTGCAAAGGTGCATGGAAGAAAATACGGAGAAGAAGAGGGCGAAAAGGCATCTGCTGAAGCATGGAACAGGAGGGTGACAAATGGCCAGGCGACTTAAAAAGTGGAATTATAACACTCACGAATATGACACCTATGAGGTCCCCGAGAGCTGGCGGGTCGCGCAGATCTGTCCGGACATGGAGACGGTGATCAACTGCGCGTCATGCGGTAAGGCGATCAGCTTTGGCGCCAGCTATGGATCCATGGTGATCCACGGGCATCTGGGGATATCTTACTGCGTGTGTCCCAAGTGTCATAGTGCGGAGATCGAGGCCGAGATCGCGGCCCAGGAAAAAGCGGCGGAGGTGCAGATGTGATGGAGTTTATTATTTTTATGGGAGGCGCCTGCTTTGGCCTTATAGTGGGCGGCCTGTTTTCCAAGGCGCACGAGGATCCTTTTACGGCTATGACTCCGAACCAGGCGATAGAGGACCTGATCAGCAAAGCCGAGCCACAGGAGCCGTATCATACAGTGTATGCCGGCAACTATAAATATATCTGTCCGGAGTGCCTCCATGGATTTTCAGAGGACGAGCAGCCGGACTATTGTCCAAAATGTGGCCAGCGGATCGCGTGGGGTGATAGAAAATGATTGTATGGAAAATAATTTTTACCGTGCTGCTCATGGCCATGCTGGCCGCGCTCATAACATTTTATCTCGGCGTGTTCGGACTGGTGCCGTATCAGATCGCCGATTTCTGCGCGGCCTTTGTCATGACCTGTATGCTGATCATAGTGGTCGTCGTTATCCTGGCGATGTTCATCTACCCTATTTGTAAGATGTGGAGGCTGATCGAATGAATACAATGGTGAGATGTGATGACTGTCACGCGGTATTTGTTCCGGAGCAGGCCAGTAAGAAACTCGCTCCTGAGATAGAGTGGACCTTTATCATGTGCCCCAGATGCGGGGCCCGCTATACAGTCACTATTACCGACGAGGGGATGCGGTCAGATCTGAACCGGATCCGGCGGCTGGGTGAGGCCGCTGGCAACAACCCAAAGGCATTTAAACAATACCAGATGCTCCGTGAGCGCGTGAAGAAACGCAGCACTGAGCTGAGATCTAAATACGATTTAAGGAGGTAACTGATAATGGTAGAAAAGAAAGAAATTAAGGATATGGATATTCAGGAGCTGCGCGACGAGCTCAAACTCTACTGCTCCCGCTGCCGTAACTGCCGCGTGTGCGCGCTCTCCATACTTCACCATACAGGGGACGAGGCCGCTGATCACCCGGCTTTCGAGGGACTCAACAGCCGGTTCATGCTCGACACGCTTGTAGCACTGGCCCGCGGCTATCTGGAATGGAAGCACTCCTATATTGACCCTAATGATCCGACAGTAGATCATGAGAAGCCCGGCCCTGATACGTCCAAGCGGCCCACGGCCCCGCCCGAGCTGGAACCGGTGGAGCCGGTTAAGACGGTCGAGAGTGTTGAGTCTATTGAGGCTAAGGTGTCCGAGCTGTCCGTGAATATGCCCGAGGACATGACCGTGATCATGATCTCCGGAAAGAAGCCGACCAGCATGACGGTCTTCTACGATCAGGAGGGAGGCGAAGCCGATGGGGCGTAAACTTCCGGACTGGTTGTCTATAAGTATGTCAGATCTTCCGGCTGACTGGCCTAACGTTAGGACCTGTCCGAAGTGCGGCGCTGCCGGCTATGTACAGGACTCGAGAGTGACGCGGGCCGGTACGATCATGCGGCGGCGGATCTGTCCTAAATGCCGATGGTTATGGAAGACGGTCGAGTTCAGAGCAGACGACCCGCTGATCTGTAACAAGGAGGAAGTCTAGCATTAAGGTATATTTTGCCTCTTTCCTTACATGGCTAATAATCGTAAATACGTTTAAATATCTACGATATTTCCATAACAAAAACATAACAAAAACTAGGAAAATAACAAAAACTTTTTGTTATGGCATGATGCGGTCCGGTCAGGCAGTCCAAAATCAAGACGGACCATAACAAAAAAACAGGGAAAATAACAAAATCAAAACAGTTTTTGTTATGGTTTTTGTTATGGAAATTCCATAAACGGTTTATGGAAAAACATAATTTTCACACTAGATATAGTAATTAATCGACGTGGTATAACATAATAACATTTTTTTTCTTATTTTCTAAAGAAATAAAATAATAAGTATATATATCTATATAGATAAGAATATATAAGGAATTGCGGATTTTTTTGTTATTTTGTTATGCCCGGGAGAAAATGACGGATGGATGATATCAGGCGTCCTAGTACGGACTCGATTAAAAGATTCTTAAAAAGGTATAAAAGGAATAAGGATATGATTCGCTACATGTGCCAGCGCCGCGATAGTCTGGCCGCCCGGATCGAGAGCCTGAGGAGCCCGGGTATATCGGACATGCCGCGCGGCGGTGAGCACAAGAGCAAGGAGGACCTGATCGCCGAGAAGCTGGACATTGAGCGCCGGATCGAGAAGTTCAAAGCCCGGGGCGCGAGGTTCCGGCTGGAGATCACCGACGTGATCGACACGCTGGATAACTGTCACGAGGCCGAGGTGCTTGAGCGCTATCTGATCGACTGTGAGGACTTTGACGAGATCGCCGCGGCCATGGGTTTCTCCGAACGTCACGTTGTCAGGCTCTACACATCCGCTGTCACCAAGATAGCAGATTTACGGCGGGAACCTGTCGGCTGACAGGGCCGGATCCGGATGGTACTATGATATCGTCGAGCGGTGGCTCGATAGGTCTTATGCATGGACCTCCTTAATACTGGACGCTGGACGGGTGACGCTCGTCTGGCGTCTTTGTTGTTGGGTGATAAGTATGCTGATGAAAGAATGTAAGATCTGCAAGAGACTGATCCCTTACGGTCAAGGCTATTGTGAGAAGTGCAAGCCGATCGCAGAGGCAAGGGCAAAGGAGAGGCTGGACAAGTTCAAGAGGGAGGCTAACCGGCGGTATAACAAGAAGCGAAACCCGGAGGAGGTACGGTTTTACAACTCAAAGGGGTGGAGGTCCCTGGCAGCGGCCAGGCTGCAGCACGATGGATATAAGTGTAAGATCTGTGGACAGTATGCTACAGAGATCGATCACATCGTTCCGATCCAGACGCCGGAAGGTTGGGCGAGGCGGTACGACTGGGATAACCTGCAGAGCCTGTGTACCCAGTGCCATAACAAGAAACATGACCGCTATCAGAGCAAGAAGAAAAGACATCAGCCGGCTGTCAAATGATAAAAATGTTTTTCTGAGTGCCTATACCATATATGCACGAAATTAGAAAAAATGACCATTTACTGTTAAAAAAGGTCAAAAACGAGAGGTTTTAACCCAGGGGGTGGTCGAAATTCTACAGACTCTCTAGGGGATAACGGTACGAGGGGACCATTCCGTGGAAAAAAGTCCCCATAAAACGGAGGTGACCAAATGAGCGAGATCAAGTTCAAGGTCGTTGATCAGGATCTGTATTTGACAAATCAGCCGACCATAGCGTCCCACGATGTGGGCGTTGATCAGGCTATATTTAGCTTCGAGGGCGATGATTGGGACGGCCGAGTCAAGATGGCTGTCTTTTTTATTAATGGGGACCAGCCTTATTACAAGCTGCTCGACATTAACGGCGCCTGTACTATCCCGTCTGAGGTCATGACTGACGCGGGCCGGATCTCGATCGGCGTCTTTGGCGTCCTCGGCGATACGATCCTGACATCAGCGATCATTAAATACAAGATCGTCCCCGGCGCGATCATCCAGGTGAGCGAGGACGTGACTCCGGAGCTGTGGGACCAGATCCTGCAGGCATATCAGAGCATCGCCGGCCCTGTCAGCGAATTGGCCGATACACAGACGGCGTTTATCAACAACGCCTCTCAGGTGATCAGGCAGGTCGAGGACGCGCTCATGACGATCCAGGGGGAAGTTTCCGACATGGACGGCGGCGTCCCTTCCACCTCGAGCTATGACACTGATATTGATGCCGGCGGGGCGGGAGGTGACTGATGGATAACGTGACGAAAAAACTGGTCGGGCTGCTCGGAGATCTGTCTGAGGTCATATCCGATTTCCAAAAAGCTGCTAGTGGTTATCCTGCGTTCGTGATCGCAGGCAATGAGGCGATCAGTAAGGCCAACGGCTTATTGGATGCTCTGTCTTATTATGATCATACGGTCGACGGAGGAAATCCGTTTACTCAGATGGATGTCGTTACGGAGCCGATCACTGAGAGCGGGCCGATCGTATCGTTTGATACTAAATTAAATAGTAGTCGACCGATCGATGCGTTAATCGTTGACATTGATCCTGTGCAGAGCGGAAGCGGCGACCCATCTCCCGATAATGTCCGACCTATCAGTGGGTGGGACAGTGTGAAGGTGATGAGGGCAAAAAAGAATCTGTGGAATCCAAGCGATGTTTTTACAGGATTCATCAATAACAATACTCACACTATCCAATCCAATTCGGCATGTAAAATATGCTACATTTGTGCGACGCCTAACACTACTTATACTATATCGAAAATGGCTGGGGCACGCTTTGCTGTGGCATGCTCCGATGTTGAACCTGCATTAAACGCGCCAGTATATGGGGAGATACTAAACTACAATGCCACGTCAATAACGATAACAACGACGAATAGCACAAAATATTTGTTAGCGTGGTGTTATTTAGGTGGTACGGATACAGCAACAGAGGCAGAGATGCTTGCTAGTGTTCAAATCGAATTAGGGTCGAGTGCGACTGAGTACGAACCTTATGACGGTAATACTTACGACATCTCCCTTACTTCCACAGGCACCGTCTACGGCGGGACGCTTGATGTTGTAAGCGGTGAGCTGACCGTGGACAAGGCGATCCTCGATATGGGAACGGCGAATTGGAGTTACGCATCAGGAGCAAAGATTTTCTACCGTAATCAAACGGATGGAATGAGTCCTCTTGCGGGTGGAGATGTGTCTGCGCTCTGCTCATGCTATCCTCGAAAGACTTATGCAACACGCATGGATAAATGTTTTTGGGTATCCGACACGGCTTTCTCTAGCGCTAAACGTGTGGCTGTTATAGACAACGATTACGACGATGCAACGGCTTTTAAGGCAGCAATGGCAGGTCAAAAGATTGTCTATACGCTTGCCACTCCGCTCACATATCAGTTGACTGCAACAGAAATCAAGTCTCTACTCGGCATTAATAATGTCTGGGCTGATGCTGGGGACGTTACGGTCACATATCAGGCGAGATCAGATAAGGATTGTAACGGGGGTCACCCCGGCGTTTCATAAAAGGAGGTTTAACAATGTCATTTTATAAGATCAGACCACGCGCTGGGACCGCGTCCCAGTGGACGGCAGCCAATCCGATCCTCGCTGAGCGTGAGATTGGTTTTGAATTTCCGGCCGGAGGGATCGGAACCGGAGAGATTAAGGCAAAAATGGGCGACGGCGTCAGCCATTGGAACGACCTGGCGTATGCAATCCTGCCGATGCCGACTGTCGAGAATGAGGAGTCGACCAGTACAGATAAGGCTCCCAGCTCGGCGTATGTCAAAGGTAAATTTGACGCCATACAGTCCGATTTGGATGGGATCAGGCAGACCATGGCCGTCAAAACGAAAGCAGTCCGCCGTGAGGGAATCAACATTCCCACGGGTGGAGGTGGAATATCCCAGACTGTTATTGATTTTACCGATGACCTGCCGACCAACGCGCAACTCGTGGGTATCGACGTGACCGTTGGAGATTTCCATCTCCCGTACGTTCGAGACGGAAACCCTGCTACATGGGTCTCCAAAATGTGGGATCATTCAATTCGTATTGACAACACGACAAGTCCTTGGCCTAACTACACGCTGATAGCCGTGCTTTTCTATGTGGAAACAGCGGCATCATGAGCAACAGAGGGAGGAAAGACGATGGTGACTGTAATCAATAATTCGATCACACTGGTCCGCGGCGATACTGTAGAGATCCCGCTGACCCTCAGGCTCCGGAACGGAGAGAAATACATACCATCAGAGGGTGACGTCGTGCGTTTTGCACTTAAAGACGGTTATGGTGATGACGTCCCGGTCCTGATCCACAAGGTGCTCCCCAATGACTCGCTGATCCTTAGGCTTGAGTCATGCGAGACCAAGGAGCTGATGATGAGGAAAAAGCCCTATGTCTATGATATAGAGCTGACGACGGCGAACGGCTATGTGGACACGGTGATCAGGTCCACATTATCCGTCTTAGAGGAGGTGTGTTAATGGGCTGCGAATGTGGAAAAAATATTAAAAACGGTCTGATCGGAACCCTTGGCGGGCAGCTCGTCAGGGGTTTTTCAGCATATGAGATCGCTGTAGCAAATGGATACAAGGGCACAGAACAGGAGTGGCTCGCGTCGCTCAAAGGTGAGGAACTGGCCAGCCGCGTATCGTCTCTGACCGATGTAAAAATGGCAACCAACAACGTGATCCAGGTCGCGGGTCTGTCGCATTATTACGAAGATGTCACGGAGTTCTCCGCTTATGGCCTTGACGCTCCGGGCTGGTACAGCTTCGCGCGGATCAAGGCGCCGGCTGGCGTGACAGTCACGTCTGAGACTAAGGTCGAGGGCCCGGCTGGCTATATCGCGACGGTGGGAGCGGACTATATTGATGTTGCCATCAAGTTCGCGACATCGGCGCTCGGTGTCCTTGTTGTGATCAACTGGGGGGAAACAGAGGAGTTCTTCCTGTTTAAGGATACGGATCTTGCGATCAGAAACCTGGATTACAGAGTCACTTTTTATGTCTACGACGCGGACGAGTTTGCGACGTGGAACTATCGACTGGCGACCGGATCCTTTGCTGCCGGCACAAATTACTATGTCAAAAAGGACGGCGTCTATACTCCCGCGGAAGTGACAGCCGGCGAGGCCATTCCTGCAGGCTATTATGTCCAGGAGCCCGCCTATGAGCTGACGACCGACGCCAATTTCGTCGGGGGGACGGTCTACTATATCAAGCAGGGCGACGAGTACGTCAAGGCAAACGTGGACGTGGGCGATCCTGTGGCTGCTGATACCTACTATGTGCAGACGACCGTGTATGTCCGCACAGAAGACGAGACGTTTGCAGAAGGTACGACCTACTACACGCTCGAGGAGGACGTCTATACTCCCGCGGAAGTGACAGCCGGCGAGGCCATTCCGAACTACTACGTTCACAGTAACGTGGTCATTGGGGGCCTTGTCCGCAATGTGACATATCGGCTCAATGCGACAGTGGACTGCCCGATGGTGTTTATCCTGCCTGAGGTCGAGGACGAAACACACGGGTGCTGGTTTGAAATAAGGTGTCGCCACGCCGGAGCGTACAGCATGGAGCTTGTGGCTCCGGATGGCGTCAAGGTTGCGACCGAGCACACGCAAAAGGAGACGGCAGGCGTCAATATGATCAACCTGCACTACACGAGCGTGGACGGCGTAAAAATCTGGCGCTTTATGAACACCCACTCAAACATTCCTGCGTAAGGAGGTAAAAATGAAAGAATACAGTTACATAAAGCTGGAAGACGGCAAGATCAAGCACCTCCCGACACAGGATCCGAACGGGGAGATTTTAGTGGGCCGCCACATGTTGAACCTCAAGGAGTGGATGGACGAAAATCCCGAGGAAAGGAAGCGCCTCGGATGGATCAAGCACATCCATGTAGATACAAAAGAGATCGAGTATAACCGGCAGTCCCAGTATCTGCAGCATTATTATCAGCAGATCGACGAGTTTACGATCAAAGACGAGTATGAGGTCATCGATAAAAGTGAGGAGATGATGCTGCTCGAGGAGCTGTCTGAGGGCGCAAATCTCGGCGGTGCGGGCGGAATTGTATTTGTCGGAATGGAAGGAGAATTCTGATGGAAAAAAGACTGGAAGAAATGACGCAGATCATGACGGAAAAGAGCAAAGAGCTCGCTGGCAAGCAGCTCCCTCCGCTGGATCCGGAGGGAAAGACGCTGGCCAAGCACAAGCGGGAGACCTTTGACATCGTAGACACTCCCGTTGATCCGCTCAGGTAAGGAGGTGGCTATGTACGATATTACTCCTATCACATCGGAACATCCCACGGACTGCGGAGCGACCTGCCTCAAGATGCTCCTGTCTTATTATGGCGTAGATGTCCCGCTCGATCAGCTGATCGAGGAGTGCCATACCGGGATCGTCGGCTGCACGGCCAGGGACGTTCTCGAAGCCGGCAGGCTCCACGGGCAGGAGATGCACGTGTATAAAGCGGACACGGACGGAGTCCTCGAAGTGGATCGTCCGGCGATCATCTGGTGGAAGCGTAGACACTTCTGTGTCCTCTGCGGCGTTGACGAGGGCGGGAACATCGTGATCATCAACCCGGATCGCGGACGCTACCGGATGAGCAAGAGCCTGTTTAACTGCTGGTATTCCGGGATCGCGCTCTTTATCGGCGAGCCGGTAGACATCGATGGCGTGGAGCCGGTCGAGGTTTACA
>OCTX012020834.1_pt1 | contig 42345 bp, 52 predicted proteins | sample 1539691 | NCBI WGS metagenome assembly OCTX01 (sample SAMN02144231, study PRJEB22623) | gut metagenome | biome: sheep rumen | host: Ovis aries | place: New Zealand
TTCGCATTATAGAATTTTTTGATAATCTATAATTGATTGCTATCTCATTCATTATGCATATTTTCTTAGCATTATATATCCAATAAGGTGTTGTCCTTATGTCTTCAAACTCTCTGTAGTCTGAATATTCTTTTGTATCTATAATTGATTTTTTGACTATCTTTGTCCATGGCATAAACTGAATAATGTTATCATTCAATAAAGACAATAAATTGCCAAGAGGATTATTTTGAATAATATATGACTTATCTGATACTACATTTTTACGTTCTCCAGCTGTTGACATATATTTAAATCCATATTCAACAATATCTGCGTCATTCATTGTTATAGCATTATATGCAGACCAAACAAAATCATCTTTTATATAATAGTCATCACTATCTAAAAACATTACATATTTTCCTTTAGCTAATGATATTCCATATTTTCTTGCTGCTCCGCAACCTAAGTTAGTTTCTGTCTTATATATTCTTGGTTTTACATTCTTAAATTTTGATTCTTTAAAATATGTCTGAATTATTTCATAACTATGATCTGTTGAACAGTCATCAACAATTATATATTCAATACTAAACTTATCTTTATTTACTTTCTGTCTATTGACACTTGATAAGCATTTAAGAATATATTTTTCAGAATTATATACTGTTGTTATTATACTTACTTTATCTTTCATGTTCACTTAAAGAATATCATTATTGTATTTTCAGATAGCCTGTCAATTACATAATATTTAAAAATCGCTTTAGGCATTATAAATGGTATAGCAATGCCGTTTTCTCCAATTGTACAATATTTGCCTGGTTCGCATTCTCCATTATCAGTAACTATGCATTTTCCTAAAAGATGTACTCGTATCCATTCTTTTCTATCTGAACGTTTTTCATATTTTAATGTACTATCAAAATCTGGATTAATGACTGGCTTTATATCTTTAGTCTTATATGTAGTAATCAAAGGCATTTCTAATCGCTCATCATAACTTAACTGTGCATTTGCTTTATCTACATATTTGAACATATGATCTCCATATTCATTTGCTAAATATTTTCCTTGCCATTCATTTGGATCATCAGATGTCATTATAGAATTAATTGTAGTAACGCCAAGAATTAATCCTTTGTCATTATCATTAGCTAAAACGATCTTTCCAGGTTGTTCTTTTGAAAACGTAACAAACCTTCCAAATGGATTAATATCAAACTTAAAAAGTTCGGACCATTCGTACATTTCCGAATATCCGAACTTATTCATTATATCTTGATTAATCATTTATTATCTATTATATTTTTTAGGATCTTTACCTTCTGCTATAATTTCATTTTTGGTCTTAATGAATTCAAGCTTCATATTAGCTAAATAATTTTCAACAATATTCTTAAATCTACGATATGTAAATTTGCCTTTAATATCAAGAATAATGATAGGATCTTCTAAAGCATTCATTGCTGCAATTTCAAATCCTAATTCTTTATTTACTTTTGTATCACAAGGATGCTGTTTTGACATTCCAATCATTAATACATATTTATTATCATAATTAGAAATAGGACCTTTTTCACGAGGCCAATAGCCATCACCCTTGATATTTACTTTATATAAGTTTCCAACAAATGCTACAGCCTGCAATGTTCCGTACTTATCATATTTTCTACCATTAATACTTACCTCTGTACATACATCTCTATTCTGAGTTGCTGTCGTATATGCAAAAGTGTTAACTAACTCTTTAAAATCAAAACTTGTATCGTTAAATTTCATTTTCTATATTTTTTAAAGATTAATAAAAAATTAATTAATATAATGTTAAAATAGTTTAACAATTTTTTCAATTCAATTTTTTAATAAAAAGTTTTTACATTTTTATAATATTGTTCTTTACATAAATCTATATCTGAAGGTGGAACTGGATCTTGTACAACATATTTACGATCAAACTTATTTAATTCTTTAATATCGTAATATTGCTGTACACAATCATTATCTACTTCATCATCAAAATATGTACATAAATATTTAGACAATCCTGGGCTCCATGTTGTCAAATCAAAAGACATAACATAAAACTTATCACACAAGTCTTCATAAATATCTGATGTCAATTCTATAGATCCAAGAAATAAGAATGACAATAAAGCATCTAATGAAACAAATGCAAAATTAGCATTTCTATAATAAGGAATACAATGTTTCCATGGCTTCATATTCTTAAACAAATCATTAACATATGTTTCACTTAATGACTGTCTATAAAATTCAGGTATGCCAAATACTAATTCACCTTCATATTCTTTACAATATAATTTATAAGCTTTCATTATCTTCGTTTTTATAATTTTTTAAAATAGGTGTGCATTTTGTCCAAAATCCAAATAAGTCAAATTGATCTTCTAATGTTAATTTTGAAGGATCTTCAACATCGTTTATTGAATGAATTTTATATATTTCTCCATTGCAATCAAATATATAATAAAATGCTACTCCATTCTTAAATTCTGAATCAAATTCAACTTTAACATATTTTCCAGTTTTCATTGGATACGTATGCATGATTGAAAGCTCAACATTATTAATATGTGGATCTGGAAAACTAAATAAATCTCCTTCCTTTGGATCTGGTCTATTATTAATATCATTCCATAGATCAATCAAAAATGGGCTTCTAATACTAATGAAATGATAAAATTCTTTATAGTTAATTCTCATAGTTATTAAACTTTAAATGATTATACAAATAAATATAGATCACAAAACAAAAATATACAAACAAAGGATAGCTTAAGCTATCCTTTATTATAAGTTATTAAATGTTGATTACTTTTCAATATTTGATTTTGGTTCTTTCTTATATGTTGCTTTATTGTCTTCAGATTCTTTATTCAATTTCTCAACCTCTGCTTTAGCATCATCTTCAGAATCAAAATAATTAGTCATAGTACCGTCACCCATATAAACAACAAATACTTGATTTTCATTTTCCTTTTCTAAAACAAATTCTTGTAATGATTTCATTTATGTCGTTCTATATATATTTAAATACGATCTGAATCATCGCCTCTTGAAGAATCATCTTCATCTTCATCAGGCTTGTCTTTATCTTTTTCTTTATCTTTTGAATCATCATCCTTATCTTTATCTTCATTATCATCATTATCTTTGTCTTCATCATCATCTTTACGTTCTTTACGTTCGCCGTCAAGTTTAAAGATTGAAGGATCATCTGTTTCTTTTGCTTCTAACATATCAAGAACTGATTCAATAAGTTTCTTTACTTCTTCAGGCAATTGAACAATAGAATCTTTTGCAAAATCTTGTACCCAGATTCCTTCATCACCCTTTCCAAAGATATGCATGATTGATCTTACATTTTCAGTAGTTTCACCACCAGGAAGAGTTTTAGTAAATTTCCAGCGTAATGCTATAGCTTCTTTGCCACTTTTAAACTTAATAGCAGCAAAATAATATTCACGTGGAAGACTTACTTGTTTAGATACTAATAATTCTAATTCTTTAGCAGCTTTTACTTTATCATCAGAATCTAAAAGTTCCATAACCTTTTCTAATGTTATTGACTGAACTTCCTTTTCTTCTTCATCTTCCTTAATTATTGAAGTCATTTCAAATTCACTAAGTAAAGATTCTTGTGCTTCTTGTGGAAATGCTGCTGCATACATCTTTGCAGGATCTTGTGCTTGTTTCATATCATCTGGTGAAAAATAAACAATTATATATCCACCTATATTGATTTTTGTTACTTTTGTAAGACCTTGAGCAATTATATATGAATATAAATTAGATTGCTGATAATTGACATCATTATATAAGCATGTATATAACAATTCATTAGTCTTCATATCATTAATGAATCTTGAACTAGTCAATTTGATTGAGCATCCATCTTCACCTTCATCAGCAACAATGCCAAGATGAACACAATACAAATTCTTAATGTTTGTCAATATGTTCTGAATTGGCGTATAATGATTAGTTACACCAGTCTTAATTAATGCATTACCAGGCTGTTGGTTAGATGTAGTACAAGCTTCATTTATTACATTACTTAATCTTTTCATTATATTAATGTTTTAATTTTATTTATCTTTATATTTTAAAAATAAAATTTAATATTTTTTGTTTAAAATTGTCTCCAAAAATGGAAAATCTGTTGCAAGGTCGCTTTACTAAACTTACCTTCTGTATAGAAAGCAGTTGGCAATAGTCTTGCAGGTATATTATATGTAATGCCGCGTAAAATAGGTATATACATTTTAGTGCCAAACGCTATCTTTTGATTTGTCTTTAATAAATGCTTTAGCATAGAATAAGACATAATCGTATTTGGCTTTGTTGATGCTTCATTAAAGTATTTTTCAAAATATGGTTTGAAATGAATAAATACTTGTTCCAATATTTTTGCTCTTGTGAAAGGTGGATAATAATGCAAGTTAAGCATGCATTCTCTAATAACTCCTTCATTTGTCCTTATAATACCGAAGCTTATGCAAAACGGATAATTGTCATAATATTCAAGTTCTTCCTTAAACTTAGGCTGTGAATAATTGAATAGAACAATTTGTCCTGGTAAGATATATTTCTTATCAGGCTTAAGATTTCTTAATATTTCTTTATATGCCAATTTAGAACGTATAGCAGTAGGCTTACGTGCTAATGGATGATTATTAATAGACTCATCTAATCTAAAAGATTTAATTTCTTCATCAGTATAAATCTTTTTACTTAATTCTTTTAGATTAAATACATGACCTAATGTAGTCTGTTCAGGTTTCTGTATAAATGGCATATCTTATTATTGAATCTTTTCGTATATATTGCTTAAATCATAATCAAGATCATTTTCACTTATCAAATAAATTATCTTCTTAATAAGTTCAATATCGTCTTTAACTATGTTTTTATTAATTTTCTTATATGTTGCTTTATCATCAAGGCAATCATACAAGTTATTTAATTGCTGTAATTCTTTTTCCGATAATTCTTTTTTAATTACTTCAAATTTTTTAATATCATCCACATCTCCTAAATTACCTGTTATATAGCCACAGCATTCAATTAACGAATCCCTTTCATCATCAGTCAATGTAAAATATTTTGACTGTTCAAAAATAAAACTACTTAATTTTTTCATGCTTCTATCTCATTAAAATTCTTAATTTTGAATTTACCTGATACATGGTCAGCAGCAAATAAAGTTACTTCATATTGTGTATCTATATATTCACCAGCAAATACAAGTTTATCATCTTCAGATTGTTCATCATCAAAATCAAAACCTAATTTATACATAGCATCTTTAATATCATCAATAGCTACCATTTTAAAACCATTTTTGATATTACCGAATTCTTTAAGAGCTAATCCAATTTCTTCATGTAAATCTTCAGATTGAGTTGATTCTAATATAAAATCTTTTATATCTTTCATAATATAAATTATTATTTATTTTCATCCTTTTTGAAAAGAATTATTTTAGCTTCATCGTCATCATGACCGCCCATAGTTTCAATTACATTCAATAAGCTAACAACCAAATCAAATTCATTTTCTTTTGCTTCTAAATCAAATTTCATTGCTTTGGCGCCAGCACGAATAATATCTGATAATTTATCTAATTCTTCTTCAGAACAAATCATTGTTGATTTCTGTCCATAAGAAGCTTTATTACGTACTTCATTAATTGTATCTACTATATCTTTCATAATTATTTATATATATTTTTATATTTTTTTAATTCCTATATGCCAGCTTCCACAGACTTTGCAAACATATGATGTGTATTTATACATCTTATATTCTTTAATCCAATTGTCTGCTTCTTCTTGTGTGCTGAATTTTTTCTTGGGTTTCCATTCACCATTTTTTCTAGCATAATGTTCTCTTTTAATAGTATGCTTATTGCAATCAGATCTTGGTTTTACAATCAAAATTTATTAAAAATATATTTGGTATTTATTTATTTAACCTCTATATATTTCATTATATTATTTTCTAACTTTAATTTTATTTAACTTTGATATTATTTTATTAGCAATTATTAATGGATTCAAATCTTGTATTAGTTCAATTTTATATTTATCACAAGTTAATTTTACATTATGCCATCTATAAAATTTAGGAGTACAGAATACTATTATCTTTTTAGATTTAGCATATAATCCTAATTCAAGTAAACTTATAGGAGATTTTGAATCATCCAACAAAACCATTGTAATAATATCTGATTTATCAAGATGATCCTGCTCCCATTTAATTTGCTTTATTAAATCATCTGCTGTAGAATTAGAATTCCAATGTTCTCTACGAGGATTATAAATATCACAATTGAATCCTAGATTAATTAATTCAATTATTACTTTATCTTGCCATTTCAATGAATCTCCATTATCAATTGTGCCACCCAAAAATACTGATTTATTATTAGATTCTTGTTTTTCTGTTTCAGGAGTTATAATTGTAAAATCGTCCATTTTGTTTCATTTAAATTTTTTATATATTAATATAGTTTTTTATACTTTAAATTTCTTAGGCTGTGAACTTCTTTTATATTGCATTTTTGTATTATCAAACATATGAGCTTTATCTGATACATGCTTAATAGATTTCAAATTCCATTCAGATAGATTTTGATCAAATGATTTGCATCCTCTAAATAGTTGTTCCATATTAACGCATTTACTAACATCCCATTTAGATATATCAATATTAAAGTTTTCACAAAATGTAAATGCACCTTTCATAGTATTTATATTTGATGTATTCCATTTTTCTAATCCTTTGCCTTTGAATTTTGTACATCCATAAAATGTTTCGTCTAAATTATATACTTTATGCATATTCCATTTAGATAAATCACTGTCAAAATTACTACAGCCCCAAAACATTTCACTAAGATTTCCAGCATTTGACATAGTCCAATTTGAAACATCACATGTTAAATCTTCACATTTACGAAACATTGCATAAAATGTAGTAACATTACTTACATCCCAATTTGAAAAATCTGTATTTGATCCATCAAATTTAGATCTATCAAACATAAATGACATATTCTTAACATTACTTACATCCCAATTTGATACATTTCCATTAAAACTAATATCTTGAAATAAATATGACATATCAGTTATTTCAGATGTATCAATATCATTAAGGTTTGCTTCAATTCCACGTTCTTCAATTAATTTATTGACTAATTCTTTTAATTCTTTTTTATCTTGTGGATGAAAATTTTCTTTATTATTAACTTTAGTATTCTTATTTATTATCAACTTTTCAAATATTAATTCTTTTAGATGCTTCATATTAATATAAATTATTTTTTATACCATTTAGGTGTATTTTTTTCTAATAGGGTGTTATAAAACATATATGACATATCTTTTACATTGCTTACATTCCATTTAGATATGTCTCCATTTTCGCCTGTAAAATATGAGCTATAAAACATATATGACATATCTGTTACATTACTTACATCCCAGTCTGATAGGTCACCATTAAATGAAGAACTCATAAACATATTTGACATATCTTCAACATTGCTTACATTCCATTTTGATATGTTACCATTAAATGAAGAACCCATAAACATTTTTGACATATATTTTACATTGCTTACATCCCATTTTGATATATCTCTGTTAAATTTAGAAGTAAAAAACATACTATGCATATTTTTAACATTACTTACATCCCATTTTGATATATCACCATTGAATTTAGAATAATAAAATATATACGACATATCTTTTACATTACCTACATCCCATTTAGATATGTCACCATTGAATTTAGAACCGTCAAATATATTATGCATATCAGTTATATCTGATGTATCTATATCATTTAGATCTGCATTAACTCCTCGTTCTTCAATAAGTTGTTTGATCAATTCTTTTAATTCTTCCCTGTCTTTAGGATGATAGCTATAGTGATGTTGAATTTTAGTATTCTTATTTATTATCAACTTTTCAGATATTAATTCTTTTAAATGCTTCATATTTAAATTATTTTTTATACCATTTTGGTGGATTTTTTGTTAATGGAGAATATTTAAACATATCATTCATATCAATAACATTATGTACATCCCATTTAGAAATGTCGCCATTAAACTTAGAACTATTAAACATATAATGCATATATTTAACATTACTTACATCCCAGTCTGATATATCACCATTGAATTTAGAATGTCTGAACATATTACTCATATCTTTAACGTTTGAAACATCCCAATCAGATATATCACCATTAAATTCAGAATCATAAAACATATACGACATATCTTCAACATTACTTACATCCCAATTTGAAATGTCACTATTTTTACCAGTAAACTTAGAACTAATAAACATAAAATACATGTTTTTAACATTTGATACATTCCAATTTGATATATCACCATCAAATTCTAAATTATTCTGAAATAAATGTGACATATCTGTTATTTCAGATGTATCTATATCGTTTAAGTCTGCATTATTTCCACGTTCATCAATAAGCTTATTAATCAATTCTTTTAATTCATCACTGTCTTTAGGATGATAGCTATATTGTTTAAACTTCGTATTCTTATTTATTATCAACTTTTCTGTTATAAAGTTGTTTATTGCCTTCATATGTCTATTCAAAAAATTTTTCTGTTACTATTATGAACTTTGCATTATTCTTATGAGCAAATTCATTAGCTGCTTTCCATTTGTCACAATTCTTAATCCATGATTCTTTAAGCCATCGTGAATCTTGTGCACTTGGCTTAATAGTTTGGCAATATGGCTTTATTTCGACTATTATCTTTATATTGTCATTTGTTTCTATAACATAATCTGGATAATAGTCATGTTCCTTTTCATCTAATCTACATGTATATTTTATTGCAATGGGCTCAGATGCCCATTTTCTAATCTTTGGGTTATTCTCACAAAATTGTATGAATTGCAATTCTAATCCTGAACGATATATAATAGGTTCTCCTTTTACTGATTGAAATAACTTATGAGTATATTGCTGTGGTACATACCCTTGATGGTATCTACTATTTTTCTTTGGCTTATTATTCTTTATTTTATTTTCATAAATTTTACTCATATAAATTAACTAAAATTTTTAAACCATTTTGGTGGGTTTTGCCTTATCGGTGAAAAACTAAATATAGCAAAAGCATTTTCAACATTACTTACGTCCCAATTTGAAATGTCACCATTTTTACCAGTAAACTTAGAACTAGTAAACATTTTATACATATTTGTAACGTTGCTTACATTCCAATCTGATATATCACCATCAAATTCAGATTTATAGAACATTTTAGACATATCTGTTATGCCTGATGTATCTATATCGTTTAAGTCTGCATTATTTCCACGTTCATCAATAAGCTTATCAACCAATTCTTTCAATTCTTCCTTGTCTTTAGGATAATAGCTGTATTGCTTAAACTTTATATTCTTATTTATTATCAACTTTTCTGTTATAAAGCTATTGATTGATTTCATATTGAAAGATCAAAGTTTTATTTAATAAAAATATAATTTTTTCTATATTAATTTATAGATATTTTTATTTTTATAAAAATTACTATCGGTGGATAGTAATATAGCAACTAGATTTTCAAGAGTCAAATGAAGTGACATTTGCACAGAAAGTTGTGTAAAGTTTTGGCTAAGTCGAGTTATATGAAGGTGACAGATTCATATAGTAAGGCGACAAACTAAAAATGTAAAACAATAATTATGGAACAAACTAACAACAAGAGATTCAAGAGAATCAAAAACTTATTTAATTTAAAGAACTTAATCGTTCTTATTGTCGTACTAATGCTATTTTGTAGTACTCCTATTATCAATTCAAAACAGACTGTATATAAAGCTTCTAATATAGAAGTTGCTGAAACTACTATAAATAATGTTATTGATAATAATACAATAAAGGATAGCATAAAGAATGAGATTATTCAAGAAGTGGCCAAATATATCAAAACTAAAACTTCTAAGTCTCATGAATTTATACCAAAATACTTAGTACATGCAGGTCTATCTAATAATATAGATATATGCTTTATGATGGCCCAGACTCAAATTGAAACTAATTATGGTACATTGGGCGCAGGCAGAGAATCATCACGTCGTTCAATGTTCGGAGTAATAAAAAGAAACTATTCTGACTATGAATCTGCAATCAATCATTACTGTGAAGTATTGAAAAAGTATTATTTAGTAAAAGGAAGAACTGAACAGCATCTAATGACTAAATATATTACTTCTAAAGGTGGCAAATATGCTGGTGATCCAAATTATGAAAAGTCATTGAAAACTGCATATAATTCTATAAAGAGATCTACAAAAATTTATTCTTTACAACAAGAATATTACAGATTATAAATATATTAAGCTATGATTAATGAGTGCCTTATCAAATTTTTGGAATAAGTATAAATCACACATAATATATATATTGATTATAATAGCATTATGTATGATTTTGAATTATTCTATTAACAGATGTTCAAATGCTAAGAATGAATATCAAAATAACATAGAGGCCTTGAACGATACTATTAAGTATTATCAAGACAAAAATGGAAATTTAGTTGCTACAAAATTAGCATTTGAATCAGATGTTAAGACACTTAAATTATTGAATGAAGATCTTTATAAACAGATTGAAGACTTAAAGCTTAAGAACAAAGTATCATCAATTGTATATATTGAAGGTAAAGTTGAGACTCCTCCTAATGATACTATTTATGTAGTCAATACAGATACAGTAGCACGAGGATTTATAAAGTATTTTAATTTTAATAATGATTATAGAATACTTGAAGGTAAAGTAAAATATGCAAATGATAGCTTAGGAGTATTCATAAATAAAGATATAGTAAATTTTGATTATACTGTAGGAATTGATAAAGACAATAATATTTATGTTAAGACTACAAATCCTTATGTAAAGTATAACGAAATATCTGGATTTAAAATATCACAGCCTAAGAAAAAACATTGGAGCATTGGTCCTTCAGTTAATATAGGTTATGATCCTATACAAAATAAAATATCACCTTCTATAGGATTATCATTAAATTATAGCTTATTCTCATTCTAAAAAATAGGAAGATATGATTTTAAATATCTTCCTATTTTTTTATATATTTTTCTTTAATATTTGTTTTATTTTTATTTATATAAAGAAGTATTCGTGAAAGATAAAATATCTTTCACCAAAAAGTATACTTTTTATAATTTTTATAAAAATATTAATAAGCAAAATGAGTAAATTACAAAAAATCAATATATATGTTGGAACCGTAGGTAGTGCATATATTGATAAAGAAACTGCTCTTAAGAATAAAGAAGCTGCTCAAAAGAATATTGCTGATGTTGAAGCAATAATCACTAAAGCAAATAACATTAAGGGCAATTTGGAAAATGCAAACATTAGTGCAGTTAGTGCTAAAACTCGTGCTCAAGCTGTTAAATCAACTTTAAGTGCATATATGGTTGAATTTAAGAATAATTCTATTATTTATAATCAGTTATCATCATTAATGGAACGTTTAGTTGCTAATGATAATGATGGTGTTTATAAAAATGGTGGAAACGTAAATACTGCAGAATCTAATATAAATAATGCACAATCACAATTAGATGAAATTAACGCAGTAATTGAAGCTGCTGAAATTCTTTTAGAAGACAATAAGAAATTATTGAAGATAAGAGAAAATGAATTATTAGATGCAGTTAATGAATTTGTACAATATATTCCAGATGCAGAAATCAATATTGATGATCTTTCTAATAATAGCGAAGACTATTTGAACGAAAGAATTGATGAAATTGATTCTAATATTGATATTATTAATGATGTAACAAATCATATCAATAATTCTACTGATGAATATGATAATGAAATAAATGCTATCATTAATGGTGAAACTACTGACGATCCTACTGATGAAGATGGCAATTCTCTTTATTGGTATGCTGGTCAAATATTGCCAAATCAATCTTATAGTTCTGATTCAAACGATTTTATCATTACTGAAGATACAGTTAATACTTGGCATAAGTTAACATTGATAAGAGATACAAACAATGGAGAAGATATCAATAAATTACTTGTTGGAATTAATAGTATATCTTCTTCAACAAAATGGTATGTTTTAGTTCCTAAATCATTAGAATTAGCTCCAGTTAAATCTGATATGTCTACAATAGATCCTAGATTTACATTTATTAATGATGTAACAAAAGTTAACGATGTAAATTATAATTTATATGAAGTTGATAATAGTATTCCTGTTACTGAAGGCGCAATTGGAAATCGTCTTAATATCATAATGATCACTGGTGTTGAAATTCCTGATGAACCAAAAGAAGATACAAAGAATTATTGGTTCATAGGACGTGAATATCCTCAGCCACCATATAATCCTCAAGACAATATTGCAATTGATAATCCTTCAGATCATGAATATGGATTGGGATGGAGATTAATCTCTGATGATTTAAATACTTATAATGAAAATAATCCTTATTGGGAATTAGGAAAAGGAATTGATATTATTAATGAAAATGATCCATATGAAGATGTAGACTATTATGTAATTGTTCCTGAATATACTAAATTTAAAGACGTTATGGGACAGGTTAATGTTGGATCTTCATTTGATACAATACAAGTAAATGGTCATCAATGCAAAGCATATAAATTACGTGGAACTGATTTTGGATTAGCATTGTATATTGATTCATCTATGCAGCCTGAACCAACAGGCGAACCAACAGGCGAACCAACAGGTGAACCTGAAACACCAAAAGAATATTATTGGTTTATTGGAACTCATAATCCAAGTAATGATGTAATATCTGAGAATTTAGCAGAAGATAACAATTCATTAGGTTGGCATTACATTGGAACACAATTAGGAACATATTCTGCAACTAATCCATTAAATAGTAATGGCTTTATATTAGATGAAAACTTTGCTGATGTAGATTACTTCCTTGCTCTACCTGGAACATTAAAGTCATATGATGATTTAGGTACTGATTTAACATTATATTATACTAATTTAGGTAAAGCTACAATAGGTGGAATTGAATATACTATCTATCAAGATACAGGTTCTGAATTTAACTTTAAGATATATTAAAAGTATGGGAGTTTAACTCCCATACTTTATAAAATAAGAAAAAATAAATAAATTTTAAATATATGGCTACAACTTTAAATCAAAATGGTATAAATTTCAATAATATTGATTTATATAGTCAAAACGGACGTCCAATAAATGTTGGTGGTAAAATAACTAGATCTGGTGAAAATGCTATTCATGCAGGTGCAGGAAAACTAGTTGTTGATGCTGTCAATATTGACTGGGATGGCGCTGAAGTAGATAACGATGTTATTATTAATACAACTGGTGAATTGCTTAGTTGGATTAAGTCAGCAATTGCTGCAGGAGGTGCTGTAACTCCAGAACAAGTACAAGATATATCTAATACATTAAGATTTATAATGTCTGGTACATATTCTTCTGATGAAGTAGATGAAAAGTTTGCTACAAAAGAAGAAGTAGAAGCAGTTAAAGGATCTATATCTGCTGATGATGTTCAAGGATTAAATGATGCAATCAATGCTGCAATATCTGCTTTAGTTGATGCTGCTCCTGAAGAATTAAATACACTTAAAGAATTAGCTGATGCATTAAAGAACAGTGAAGATGCTGTTGCAGCAATTAATCAAGTTTTATCAGAAAAAGTTAATGCTGCAGATGTATATACAAAAACTGAAGTAGATGAAAAGATCGGAGATCTTGGAAATGCTTCTGAAGAAATTCCTGCTGTTGAACCTATTGAAGGTCAGCCTGCAATCTATTCTTTCTCATCATTTGGCAAAACAGATAATAAAGCTTACGGAACAGGTACAGTTAAAGTAATTGCACAGGACAGTGAAGGAACAACTGTTGAAGTTCTTACAAATGAACCAGCTGGTGATACAGATGCTGAAGCTGCTGCTGCATTTGTTGGACAACAATTCAGAGTTAATGCTACAGAATTAGGAGAAGATTCTTATGAATTATTCTCAACTGAAGGTTTAGCAACTGGCATTATGGTTACTGTTCAACTAGTAAGTGCTGCTGTTGAACCTGTTGAAGGACAGGATGCAGTTCCTGCAGTTCCTCATACAGTTAAGTCTTATGTAGATAAAAAAGTTAATGAAATAATTGAAGAAGTAGATGAAGCTAATGAAGTTTCTGCTGAAGCTCTTACACAATTAAATGAAAAGATTTTAAATATCCAATTAACTCCTGGTCCTAAGGGAGATACTGGTGAAAAAGGTGAAACTGGAGTACAAGGTCCTAAAGGTGATACTGGTGAAAAGGGAGCTGATGGTATTATTGGTCGTGATGGTAAGTCAGCTTATGAACTTTACAAAGAAACTGTAAATGAACAAGAAGCTCAACCTGCTATTTATGCATTTGAATCTTTCAACAATGCAGCTAAGGAAGTTAAATATGGAGAAGGTCAAGCTAAAGTTGTTGAAATGCGTGCTGGTGGTGCTACAATTGAAGTAATTTCAAATACATCAACAGATCCTAACGCTGAAGATTTTGTTGGACAGCGATTCAATGTTGCTACTGGTTTAGCTACTGATGAACCAATTCAATTATACACATTAGATAATAATCCTATTGATATTTGGGTAACTGTTGAATTAGTAAGTGAAGCTAAAGAAGCAGTTGTTGCAATGACAGAATCTGAATGGCTTGCTTCATTAAAAGGTGAAACTGGTGCTCAAGGTCCTCAAGGTATTCAAGGTCCTCAAGGTGACACTGGTACTTTCGATTCATCAGAACTTGAAAACTATGCAACAAAGACATTTGTAAATGAAGCAATTGCTGAAGTTGTTGGGCAAGCTCCTCAAACATTAGATACATTAAAAGAAATTGCTGATTTACTTGATAATGATGCAACAGGTTCTGCTGGTTTAGTACAGCAAATTGCTGAAATGAAACCAACTGTTGATAAAGCATCTCATATGCCTGTGTTTGGTGATTATGATACAGAAAATTCTTATGTATTATATGAATCTGAAACTGCTGTTTTTACTACAGTTGGTCCTAATATTGCAACAATTAAAGACGATCAAAATAATTTTTATAATATTTCATTACCTGCAAATATAAGTATTGAAGAAGGTGATAAAGTTAAAATTAATATTCAAGGCACTGAAACAATATTAACTGTTGTTAAAGAAAATAATGCTATTCGTGCTTATGAAACTTATAAAGAAGCTTATCAGGCATATTGGTATGGAATTGGATTACGTGATGCAAGTGGTTATGACAAACCAAGTGATGATGATTTAACTGGTGTATCTAATGTAAATTTAATAATTACTGTTTATGATGAAGATACTCGTTATGGTAGCGTTACTCCTGGTTCTGGAAATGAACATTCTATAAAAATCGAATTAATTAAACAAGAAACTGAATATAGAAAGATTGATTATAAGTATTTGAATATTCCTGAAAATCAAGGTCCTCAAGGTCCTACTGGTGAAAAGGGCCCAGACGGAGACAAAGGTCCAGACGGTGACAAAGGTCCTAAAGGTGATACTGGTGACAAAGGAGCAACTGGAGATACGGGTTTGACTGGAGCAGACGGTTCAAAAGGTGATACTGGAGACAAAGGTCCAACTGGTGACCAAGGAGCTGTAGGTCCAACTGGTGCTGAAGGTCCTCAAGGCCCAGTAGGAGACAAGGGTCCTACTGGTGATAAAGGTCCTACTGGAGACAAGGGTCCAACTGGAGATACTGGTCAATTTGATGCAAGTGCTCTTGAAGCTTATGCAACAAAATCTGGTGTTAATGAATTAATTGGTAATCTTGGAAATAAGGTTGAAGCTCAAGAAGCAGTTTATTATACACAAGAAGAAATTAATGCTGCACAAGAAGGAGATGATGCTTATGGTAAGTCAACAGAAGACATTAAGACTCCAGCAGTTGATGAAGTTCCTTATACAAGTGTTATGCAAGTAATTGAAGATAATGAATTAGTTACTGCTGCTGCATTAACTGATTTGGAATCTAAATATCAAGATTTACTTGCTAGATTAACTGCTTTAGAAGGAAATTCTTAAACTAAGATTTATTAAATAATATAAAATTGGGGATCTTTAAAGATCCCCAATTTTTATTTTTATATATATACTTAAATTTATTTTAAAATGAGACATTTAAAAATTAATTCTGGAAATAGTTCATCTATTGAATCAGTATCTCAAAACTTATTGAATAAAATTTATGAACTATCAAATTCAAATTCATTAGATAGCTCATCATCAATAATAGGAAGAGTTGATGTAAATTATTTGCATGATAAGTATTTTGATTATTTAGTAAATAGGTATTTACAATTAAGAATAATAATCAATATTGATAAACTAATCAAATTTGAAGATCCCGTAGTAGAACAAATATTATTAGACAATAATCTAGGAATAGCTGGTGTTGGAATTCCTTATTCAAATAATATAACTACAATTCCATCATTTAAGAATAATACAGATATTGTTTCATTCAATGAATTAAAGTTATTTACAAATGTTAAAAATATACCAGATGACTGTTTTAATGGATGTACTAACTTACAAAGCATAGACATATCAAATATAACAACAATGGGACAGAGACCATTTTACAATTGTACATCACTAAATAATTTAGGAATTGAAAATTTTCCAGTACCATTTTATGGTAGAAACAGCCAATATTGGACTTTTTACAATTGTACATCATTAGGCGTCGGTGAAGATTTAGACATAACATATTCTAGTGAGCTTACAAATACAGCTGCAAATACATTTAGAAATACTGGATATAAGACTGTTACAATCCATGGTGAAAACTTAGTAAAAGTACATAATCAAGGAAGCGGAGAATATGAGGCATATTCAAGTATGCCTAATTTGGAAAAATATGACATAAGTGATACTAAAATTGCTGAAATACCAACGACTGCATATTATAGTCATGCAACAACAATCATATCATCTCCATACGCAACAGATATGAATTGGGGCACATTTGATTCATATGAAAATATTAGATATTATATAATTCTATCAACAACAGTACCAACAACAACTAATGAGTTAACTTATTGGAGAATACATGCTAATACATATATATATGTAAGGGATGAGTTAGTAAATGATTTCAAAACAGATGCTAAATGGAGTACTAGTTCAGCAATCGTTAATAAAATAAAGCCATTGTCAGAATTGCCATCTGAAGTAACATGGTATACTAAAGATAGAGACTTTTCGCAATATTTTGAATAAAAGACTTTTCACAATATTTTGAATAAGAAACTTTTCACAATATATAAATAAAAAAGGAACTACTTTAAAATAGTTCCTTTATTTATAAAATATTTATTTAGCTAATAAATTATTTTGGATTATCACCAGTTTCTTCTTCGCCAGTTGGTGTTTGATCACCAGTTTCTACTTCTGCTGTTGAAGGTTCACCTGTTTGTTCAGATTGACCTGTTGGTTCTTCATTATCTGTTCCTGAACCTGATCCTGAACCTGTTGGTTCTACTGTTTGATCTCCATTTGTTGATTCTTCATTATCTGCACCTGAACCTGAGCCTTGTTCTTCATTATCTGAACCTGAGCCTGAACCTTGTTCTTCATTATCTGTACCTGAACCTGAGCCTGAACCTTGTTCTCCAGTTTCTTCAGATTCTTGTACTTCATCAGGTGTATTTCCTGCTCCTGCTGGTACATACCAATCATTAGATGCCATATCTTCATCATATCTTGTAAGACCTGTAGCTGCAGTAAATTTTTCTTCATCTGTCATTTCAGAAGTATCTACTCCCATAATTTCGAGTCTTTCATCAATTCTACTCATTTTATTATATAACGTTATATATTTTTATCTTTTAATTGCCTCTATATATAATAATAATTAAAATAAAGTTAATTGATGGGTATTTGATGCATTGACTTTAGGAATATCCATTACCTCCAAGAATCTATTAATTGGATCAATAATTGTTTTCTCCCATTGCGTTATCTTATCAATTTTTGGAGCCCACTCTGGAAGTTCACCTGATGGAAATCCAAAATAACCTTCTTGTTTTTCATTGATTCTTATATTATAATATTTGATCTTACCAGAATATTGAATCTTGTTGTCTTCATTATTCTTATGAGCTAAATAATTATATCTTGCTATAGCTTGTACAGATACAGGACATTGTTTGCCTAACAATAATGCTTCTTTATCATCTATAACATATTTCTTATAATCACCAATGCCTACAGATTGTGATATGTCTTCAATAGGTGCTTTATAGAACTGTCTTCTATATTCTGCAAGTTTTTCATTAAATTGCAAAATATATTCAGATCTTTGATCATCGTGATAATCAAACATCAGACTATTCATTAATTCTTTCAATACAGTTCTACAAAGTTTTGGTGTTGTTGATTTGATTATTTCAATTCCTGTGCCAGAAACTTTTGGCGTATCATAATACTTTCCTTTTACAAATGCATATCCTTTAAGATACTTTTTCTTCTTAATGCAAATCTGTGCATATGAAATAGTCTCCAATTCAAATTCATGTACATTCTTTCCATTACGTGGATTATAAATCTCTTCACACCATTTATTATTCAACTTATCTTGGAACTTCTTACAATAATTCAATATCCAATCAACTTTCTTACGTGGAGTATCATACTTCTGTTGATATTCTTTTGTCATACACTTGAAGAAATTACCAAATGTTGTATACACACTGTCAGTGTCACTGTATACAGATATCGGTGTTTTTCTATACCAATCATGCTTACTTTCATTAAGTTCAAATTCAAATTGCTGCCACAAATCCTTACGAGCCCAAATCCCTTCATGGAACCATTCTTCAAGATTATGCCACATTGTCTTTGTAAGATTACGGCATTCTCCAGTAATATCTGCTGCAAGTGATGCGTTAAAGAAATAGAAGAACTGATTTGCACATGCTCCATACAATCCATTCATCAAGACCTTATGTGCAAGCTCAAGTAATGAATATTCGTGACGCAAGTCTTCAACTTCAACTCTGAACTTCTTAAGTTCATCAACAGACATCTGATGTATATCTTCTTTTGTCTTATTGAATTTATCTTTAATCAAATCAATAATATCTTGACTATATTCGACTAGTTCATTAGATCCTTTAATCAAATAATCAATATCAACCAACAATTGTGATTCGATTCTTTGTCCTGTGTATTTATATTTATCTCTTAATGTCTGAAGATTTGATTGAATACGACGGAATGCATAATCCTTATCATTCTTATAGACATTACCCATAATTGTAACAAAGTAATTTGGATCTTGTCTGAATTTTTCCAAATCAGCTTCAGTCCATTTAAGAGTTGTATATCTACCAAAACTATCAGGACCAACTTTATTTTCATAGAAATTTTCGAATGATAAATTACAAGTTCTTACCTGTCTTGGATAAAGTGATGCAAAGTCGAAACAAACAGTATATTCATATCGGCCTGGGACACAACCACAGAATGCTCCTTCATACGGTATCTTAACTCTTTCAATTGCATCATAATCCCAAACAATCTTTTGCCCTTGATTATAGAACTCTTCAAATACGTTTGCTGTTCCTAATGCAACCTGTCCGAATGCAGCTTGTAATGGTACTAATGTTACTGATGATACTGCACAAGGAGATTCAATTGACTTTAATTTATAATGAATTAGCATTGTGATAAGACTATCAACAGCATTATAGAAATAATACCATTCTGGATCCTTTTCATAAAGATCTTGTAATGATCCTTCATATTTAATCTTGTGAGCTTTAACAGCAGCATTACCTACCCAATCCAAAGAATATGATTCATAAGGTCTTAATACATAATCATAATCTTTAACAATCTGCATATAGTCCAATATGATTGAATGACATGGACCTGGGCATCTTTTCTTCACTCCACCTACTTCTTCCCATCCATATTGCTTTATTTCTTCTGTTGGTGAAGACTTACGAATCATATTATATGCTACATTCTTTCCAAACAAACGAGTAATACGATTAACAAGATATAACCAGTCAAACCCATAGCTATTCCATCCTGCTAAACATGCTATCTTTGGAACTATAACAGTAAAGAAATGAGTAAGCATGGCTTCTTCAGTCTCAAAATATTGATACAATACTTTTGGCTGTTTTTCTGTTGACTTAATAAAATCTCTTGCGAATTCATTTTCATTAACCCAATCCAAATAACGTTTTCTAAATAATGCTATTTGATCTTCATTAAGTCTGTGTAGTCCATATACAATACAGCTAAGATCTGGACCTACTAAAGATATAGCTGTAACTTTATGTTCCGCTTTATCAGGATCAGGGAACTCTCCTTTTACAAATTCAGTTTCAATATCGAATGTATATAATTTTGGAAAATATTGAGCATGCATTTCAGTATTCAAATCTTTTGGAAGCTCATACATAAATTCCAAAATATCAAATTCATTTGGTGTATAATTTAAAGTATCTTTAAATACTTTATTGCATCTACGTCCATTCCAAGTTTCATATTCTCCTTGAGCATCATATTCATATGACTTAATGTGATGTAAATGCTTTGTGAAAAATTTTCTATTTCCTAACTTATCAATATAAGAAATAGTAAGTTTTTGATCTCTTTTATTCCATGTTCTATCTAATATCATAAAAGTTAATAAAATATATTTATGTAAATCTCTTAATGAGATATGGGATCAACTCCCATTTTCTGTATTGTTTTTTTCCAATTCTTAAAAAAAATTTCTATTAATATAAATATAGAATTTCTTTAAAAAATATTTACATTTTATATAAAAACAAAATAGATAGGTTAAACAAATTATTTAACCTATCAGAATATAAAAAGTATTAGATTTAATTATCTCTTATTTGTCCTCTTATGTGAATTCTTAGAATCAAATATTGGAGAATCTTTCTTAATGAATTTTACATTAACAGGAAATGAGCCCATTCCTGATTCATATACTATAACTTCATTTCCAGTTTTTGGATCTATTGTCTTATACATATTTATATTTTAATTTATCTCTTTCAATTAAATATTTCATTACTGTTTCAACATCATATTGCTTAATATCTCTATCAGCAAGTTCATTAATGAATTCATAGCATCCTTCAATATAATTTGATATAGTACTATAAATTCCAATAGCAGCATCTACAAGAAATAAGCCATTATTATCCCTGATTTCATATCCTCTATAGATTTCTACTATAGGATGCTTATCAAAATATTTCTTAGCTCTTTCAGAATTTATATTCATACTTACTTAAGATTTACTGTATAGTCATTACAAGTAGTAGCTTTCAGCATCTTTAGTTTATTTTTAAATTCAACGTAAGAAACATTATATCCACATAATGATTTGCCTGAACTTCTATGATTTGCTAAAGCTTCATTATCAAAAGTAAAGAACTTAACATATTTAGGAGCACCGATATATGGTTTCCAATTTATTCGATTGATTGCTTTCTGCAGAACTTTAACTTTATAGATATCGGTCTTAAACCACCAAATCTTTTCAGTACCATAGATTGCACAGATAAGGGCTACATCCTTCTTAAATGCAATTGCTTTACGAGCCTTTTCTGAAAGAGTAGATGAATCTTCTTCTTCCTTAGTAACATGATTGTCTACCTTATGAATGCCGTAAGCATTGATTCTATCACATTCCTTCATAAACCAGAATCCATGTGCATTATATTTATGACCTGAAACTGGTCTGTGGTTCTGTACAAAATGCTCAGGATTAAATGTATAATCTGCGATATGAATCATCTCATGCAAAAGGGTTGATATCTTAACTTCCTCAGGAGAATCAAAATAGTTAGAAATAGCAATGTACTCAGGATTAACCTTATTGTTTGGGTAGTCATATCTGAAAGATGCATACCCCCACATTCTCTTGTTATGATTAACTTTGAACTCAATCATTGGAAGTTCTCCGTTCCAATATTTGTTATTGAACTCAATGTAATGTTCCTTAATCCAATTTACAGTAACTATCATAATTTTTATTTGTTTGATATTATAATATAGTAAAATTTAAATAATATTCAAAATTATTAAATAAATTGATAACAAAAAAGACTAGTTATTATAACTAGTCTTCAAATATGATAGCATATAATGATTATGCAAGTTCAAATACAGGTCGTGTGAAACTCTTAAGTAATTGACCCTTCTTATTGTATGCAAATGGTTCTTTGCCTTCTTGAATCTCAAACTCAGATATCTTAACTTTTACATGATCACCTGGCTTAAAGTCAAGTAAATCAGCGGCGTCAATTGGCATAAGACCTGTGATATACTTATCATCCAATTCAATAAAGATACCTGTCTTATTGTTTGAATTGATAATACCTGTCACAGTACCATCATATGTTTCAGATTCAAACTTAACATTATCATTAGACTTAGCAAGCAGCCATCTGTTATAGATATCATGCATATTGTTCATACCAATAATCTGTAGAACCTTCTTACGAGAACCAACCAATGAATTCTCAATTAAACCAGTCTTAAAGTCACGACGAAATTCTACAAACTTCTGAGGTACGATAACGACATCCTGTCCAATCCACTTCTCAAAGTCACGTTCAATATTCAATACAATATGGGAACCAGGAATAAATACAGAATGAGTATAGTTTTTGCCAGTCAATTGACAGATTGGAGTAATGTCTGTATGACAAAGATATCCACCTTTTACAAGAGAATCAATATGAACGTTAATGCCTTGTTCATGTTGAATAGCCTTATTAATGTTGTTAACCCAGTATTTATAATATGCATTAACTACTGATACAACATATTTATTATTCTTATGCTCACGAACTTCAAACATAAGCTTATTTCCGTGAGCTAACAAATAAGCATTAATTTCTGTTGCACAATCATTAAAGTTTTCCTTTGAAATAATCTCCTCCTTTACGCCAGGCAATTCAAACACCATGCCATTCTTATCGAATGACTTAACATAACCTGAATAAATTTGACCTAATTCAATAGTAATAACATTATTGATATTCTTGTTCTGTTTAACTTCTTGTGAAATTTCCTCTCCATAGAAAATTGCAAATGACTTAGCTAAAGACATATTCCCATATGCTTTCTTCATATACTTAATACGTTCAGCATCATTCTTGAAATAAGGAAAATCATTCTCACCGTTAATGTCGGCGTAAGTTAAAAGACGTTGTTTATTTTTATTATTTGCCATTATATTTATAATTTGTGAGTCAGTGGCATGACTCTGGTTAATACTATGATATCTTAATGATATCGTTAATTATCTCTTTATTATTAAAATTTGTTAATACAAAATAGTTTACAAATATCAAACAATTCAATACTTGTAAACTATTTTTTTATATAGCTTTTACTAATGAATCTGCATCTTCTGGCTTCTTTGGATTTCCTAATTGATCTACAGCTTTTTTACAAGTTCCATCATCAAGCCATTCATAGTCAAATAGCTTATTCTTAATCTTAACTTGACCTTTTACTATATTAGGAACTTCTTTCATATCAATATCAACAACAATAACTTGACGTCCATCTTTTGTCATAACTGGTTTTTCATCATTAAGCCATTGATCATCAATAGGATCTCCTTTTGTTTCTAATATTGCTTGTCTTTCATATAATTCTTGTTTAATAGCTTCTTCTTTCAATATATAATCAACAATGGATTGCATATCAGTATTCATATTTATTTATATAAAAATAACTATTCTTCTTTCTTTCATCACCAACTTATAATATCAAATTCTCCAGATTTTCCAGAATGTCCGTTAGTTATTTTATATCCAAGTTCTTCAAGTATTCTTTTTTCATCAGGAGCTAATCTAATACAGCCTTTTAATGATAATTGCCTTTGACTTTTTTCTGCTGCTTCCTTTATTTTTCTTTCAAGAATATCCATGTGATTTGATATTGATATTCTTAATGCTTCTTCTGCTGTTATCATAATTTACCACATATAATAAAGTTTATAAATAGTACCCATATGCTCTACAGATATTGGTTCTTTACTATCGCTGTCATTAATGAATGCAAGCATTTCTTGTTCTGAACTAAATGTTCGACTACTAAAAAATTTGTTTCTCATTTCTTCTTTATCTAAAATTCTAGATAATTTATGTTTTCAATTTTCATACTTTACTTTATCTTTTATATCATCATAAAACGACCAGTCAGCTTGAGTAGCACCAATTGGATCTGTCAAATAATAATCTTTACCAAAATACACAGCATGTATTTTATCAACTAATGCTCTCTCTTCAACAGTTAACTTTGGAGACATCCAAGGCCAACTCCAATAATTAGGATCCTTTTTGCATTCCTCACAAAATTCACTATAGCCATTATTTGCTTTTTGCTTAATGCTTTCCCATAATTTAGTTTCTTCATCAGTTAATTTATATTGTTTATGCTTTCTAATTTGACTTTTAATATCAAACCATTCACTACGCAAATATGGCTTAACAAACCAAAGGCAAGCAATTAAAAACAATATGAATTGAATTATAAATATAGTCTGATTATTCATAAAGAAGAGCATTCCTATGCACCAGAAAAACAATATCATAAACTTTATTCCATCATTCATATTACCATTTCATTTTTATTTTAATTTCTTCCCAAACATTATCATACTTTTCACGTTCTTTGATTTTATTTAATGCTTCAGTAAAATCAACTTCCCATACATTTCCGCCATTCCTTAGAAATTCAATTCTTTTTAATTCATCCCATTTATCAATATCAAAACTATTAACTGGCATATTTATTGTTCATATATTTGTAAGTCATCAAATCCAAATAATTCTAATATATATTTTTTCATATAATATATATTTTGTATAACATTAGATCTATCTGTATCAATTCTTAAATATTCATTATCATATCCATATTTTATATTCATTTTTTCATCTATTGATTGTACAGACTTAAATATGATATCATAAATTATTGTTGGATGTATATTACCTTTAAACGTATAAATAAAATTATATAATGCCTGTTGTGTTTCTACTTTTATTGAATATAAATTTTTATATGATGCAGCTTCAAAAACATGAGATTCTAATATATCATTCATAATAAAATAACAATCATTTACAAATACTTCATGAATATATTTCATATGATTTTGTATTTTATTATATGCTTCATCAATATCTTTACGATTTATTTCATGATTAATTCGTTTTTGAATTAAATCATTTTTTAAAGTATTAAAATCATCAATTAATGATTGCAATTCTTTATATATATTATGATATTTATTATTTTCCATATACTTCATCATGTATTATTTTTCTCCAATTGCAATATGCAGGGCAAGAAAGACAACAAGGAATTAACCTGCATCCTAATGGAAGACGAGAATCGTATATACGATTATTCTGAAGCCACTTCTTTATTTTGCTTATCATAATATTATTATATGATTTATTTAGCACAATCTATCTGCTTCTGTTTCTTTTGTATAATCTTTATAATATACTTCATATTTAGCATGCAAACTATCTTTAATTATCGAAACAATAATTTGTGCTAAATTGTATTTCTTATCAAGTTCATTAAGAAATATTAATAATTCATCTTGTGAATTACAATTTTTGACGGATATCATATCACTTCTTTTCATTTTCTTCTTGTAATTTTTTTAATTTTGCTTCTGATTCTGCTTTCTTTTTTGCAACGTCATCCTTCCATTTTTTATCCCATTTTTCTTTCCAATCAGGACCGTCTTCCTCTTCCATTACTTTTTCGAACTCATCTCCGTAATAATCTTGTTCCCATAGAAGTAATGGGTTTCGTTCTTCTATTTCAATATCAACATCATAATGATCTTTCCACCATTTCTTTACTGTTTCTATACTTCCTGTTGGTGAGCATCTCATGCAAACAGTATTCCTAAACTTTTGCTCATCTACATTAAATGAATAATAGTTTTTGCATGTAGAAATAAGTTCCATTACTTTATTAGTAATTTCATCTCTTACTTGCTTACAGTTCTTTTCACCAATATATGAACTAAGTATATTATCTATATGTTCTTTCAATGGTTGAACTTCTTCATAACTACGATATCCTGGATGATGTCCATACTCGTCATCATAGTCTTCAATATATTTATCTTTATTGCCACCTTTATTTAAATATTCTTCAATAACATCTACATTTTCTTTCCATTCAGATTCAATACGATAAGCTTTCATATACTTATCAAGAATATACTTAAATTCTTCAGCAGACAAATAATGACGGTCATATATTGGTCCATCTTTCTTTTCATCAATTTTGCCTGCTTTATATTCTTCAATTATATTGTCCCAGTCTGCAGATGGCTGTGCTTTTGCAAACATTTCGCGAATACAGTCTTCGTATGCTTTACATAATACTTCTTCTCTGTCTAACATAATATTTATAATTTATTTAATATTAAAATAGTAAATTACAATATTTTAAAATGTTAAATAAGTGTTAATAATATTTAAATTTGCTCTTTATTATATTCTTGGTGCTGCTCCCAAGAAAGTTCAGATAATATTTCTTTATCTTTATCATCATTTGGATCAAACAAACAAATTTCCATGCGCTCATAATGAACTTCAGTAACAGGCTCAGTATATAATTGTCCTACATCAAATGAAATGCCTAATGTATTGACATATATAATACTGTTTGTTATTGAATAACCACCATTATGCCATATTTCAAAATGACCTTCCATAAATTCATAATGGTCTTCTTGTCTTACAGCAACTACGCATTGCTTACAAAGATCTGGATTTAACATATATACTGGTGTTGAACTAATACTGTCACCCCATATTGTTAGTTTCTTTCTAATCATATATAAAATAATTTATTAAAAAATAAGATATTGCAAGTATAGCCCAGATATAAAATACCTGAGCTATAGCTTTAATATGTATTTTATTTATATTCATTAAATTCGATTGAAGATATTTATAAGCTCATTTTCAATTCTAATGAATTTCTTTTCTAAATCATTTGACTCACAAGTGAAATAAGTAGATAGCTTCTTCCAATTAAATTTCTTAAATGATTTGTTCCACTTCATATTTTTCAAACTGATATATTCAGCAATCAATCGGCGAAGATCATTGTCTTTATCATATCTTAATTCAAAACGATTAAGAACTTTAAGATATGATTTATAATCATCAATATGACCATGATATCTTAATTTCAAAAATACTTCTTTATATTCTTCTGAATAATTAAGCTCACCAGTTTCTTTGTTATAATTAGATGGATGCCAATTATAATCAATACGTCCTTTGCCTAAGAAACCTTCATTCTTATGAATTTGATTTGTTTCTTTAATTGTATTTTTCCAATCTTGCCAACTCATGATTCTACTTCTTTATCTAATGTTATATATAATTCTGTCGAAAGCTCACGATCATCTCTATATGTATCGCTGCCACTACCATTCCACGCAAGATCTTTTATTGATAATGGAAACACATCTCCTGATTTATCTTGCAGCATCACTTTGCAATGTGGATCAAAATGCGTAAGTTCACAAATTAAATCATATACTTCCATATTAACTAACTATTTTTGTATTTACGCATTGTGCCACCATCTTACCATCAACTCTGTCAAATGCAGATTTTACTTCCTTGATAACAAGACCCATAGATTTTCTTTCAATACCACTTGGGTAATATTCATTAAGATACTCCATAACGTCTTCTTGAGTTGCTTCTTTAGGCAAAAAGCTATTAAGTACTTCTAATTCATATTGTTCTTTTCTAAGAAGTTCATTATTGCCTGATTTTTTATAGCCTTCAATATTCTTGTTATGTGCAGTTACCATTTTTTCAATAATAGGCTGTGTAAATTCTTCAGGAAGCATATCAATACGAGCATCCATTGATTCATTTACAACATCAACTTCAACTTCATTATCATTCTTATCCTTAGCTATTTCTTTATGAAATGTTATAAGATTGTTCTTAACAAAATATTCAGTTACCTTGCCATTTTCGTCCTTAACGATAGTCTCCATAAATGAAGACTTCAAAATCTTAAACAACTCAAGTTTAGTTGATAGCTCAAAAAGATTTTGTAACTCTTCAGATGTTACTTCAATACCTTCCTTTTGCTTCTTTTTTACTTCCTTATACAGAGGCATATAATCTTTTGTCACCTCTTTAATTAAATTACTTATCTTCATAATTTATTTACTTTATAAACTGTTTAATATATTCCTTTGTTGAATTCATAAAATTGCATTTATCAGATACTGCCCAGTTAAGATATCCTTGGTCATATTTTGCAATATATTCAAGAGATACTCCACGATACTTTCCTAATGTCATACATGGCTTTATTTCTCCATTAAAATCCATTTCTTTAATGACTCCGTCTTCTCCTATCATTTTCTCAGGACCATATTTCTCTTCAGCTTGCTGTGCATAGAATACTGCATATGTAGCTTTAATATCGGAAAATGCATCATGGGCAGTCAGTCCTGCTTCCTCCATTGTCTTTCCCTTATATTTCTTATATGTATTCTCAAGATTGATTCCATGTCTACGTTTTTCTTCTAAGAATGCATCATAACAGTCGCGTGACATAAAATCAATATCAAATCCATATTTGTTAAGTTCATTCTTTAAGAATGGAATATCAAAACCATTTCCATTATAAGTCAATACTGCATTATCTCCAATGAATTCAATAATCTTTGGTGCAACATCCTTAAGATTTGGCTTATCTTTTAAGAATTCTGGAGTAATATGATGCTTAAAATATGCAGCAATATCTATATGCCATGCATCACCAGTTGGACATATATATTCATTAAGAGAATCAATAATCTTGTTTGTTTCTGTATCAATCTTAATGCCTGCAAACTGAATAATTTGATCTTTTGTTTTATCAAGACCTGTTGTTTCTAAATCAAAAATTACTAATATCATAATATCTTATTTGTTATTTGTATCTAAGCAATACCAATCTATAGCATCACATACTTGTTTCTTAAGTTCTTCTTTTGTATATGTTTTGCCAAATCTTCTGTTAAATACTTCCTTTAATGCTTCAACTACATTATAGTTATCCCAGCCTTTAGGTTCTTTACTCCAGCACGGAACATATTCAATAGATTCTTCATATTGTGGAAAATCATACCCACGATCTTCCAAATATTCATATAAATCATCTTCATAAAATTCATCTAAAATATCAGTATTATCAATAAGATGATCATCTAAATCAACTTCTACTTTTTGATCTAATTCTGTATTATCATCTATTTCATATTTTGCACATATACGTTTACTTTTTTCTTTATTGAATATGCAAGTATCAAAAAGATAGCAAAATATGTTTTTAGGTCCTATTGCATCAAGAAGATCTCTGGTATAAAGATTTAAATACATATGCTATTATAAAGATTAAAAAGTATAATACTTACTAATATCTTTTCAATACTAATAAATACTATACTTTTGGTTTTCTTAGTATTAATATTTAAGAATTTACTTCTCCATACTTCTCATTAATCAAATTATCCACATGATCATTGCATTTTTGAATTGATTCAATACAATTTTCAGCTCTTGTGTCAAAAGTATTTGCAATATTAAGTAATTCATCTTGGATTACATCATAAATATATGCAGTAGTATCAAATGCTCCAGACTGTGCACGAGTTAATGCAATCTTCTTACCAAGTTCAGCATCAAAATTATCTTCTGGTGAACAGTTAGCAAATGCAATAATCTGAGTAGTTACATAAGGATTTGTTTCTCCGTTTTCGTCTTGATACAATTCAATTTTAAATTCCTTATTGAAAAGATCAAAAATACGATCATTATCTAATAGCATTGCTGCATAAGGCAATCTCTTCAAATTAAGTCCAAAATCAAGAACACAAGTAACTACATTTTTCTCTTCATTAACATTGTACTTTACATTAAGATATCGTACACCAGTTGTTTTTCTATTCATAATTTCTAAAATTTAAGTTTAAGTTAAAATATTTAAATGTTATAATTATATATAGTTATTATCTATTAATATGTTCTATTTTTTAACAATTATATTATATTAACATATAAAAACTAATATTAAAATATAGAAACATATTAAATTTATTCAATATATATTTAGATTATAATTTATTTTTAATAAATATAGTAAAATCATTAATTATATAATGAAACGTAAAACAAACTTATTTTATACAGAAGGTCCTGACAGTAAGTTTTTAACATTTAGTAATTATGCTGAATCTATGACTGGAAATTTTTTAAGTGTTCATACTAAAATATTTCCATCAAGATTTTTATGCTTATCAATAAATGGATTGAATAGTAAATCAAAAAAATCATTTATAAAGTTTTTAGTAGCATATTATGAAAATAAGTTAGCATTTTTAAGAGATAATGTTGAAAATGTAGAAAAAGAAATATGTCCTTTTGCATATTTAATGGAAGGTCTCTCAAAAATATTATTTGTAAATGAAGACACTGGAGAAAATGAAATTCATATAGATTCTGCTACTAATGAAATATTATTTAATGATGATCCTGATGTAACAGATATAAATTTATATGCAGCAGATATTACTGAACAAGATTATAATGGAACATATACAGATATCATATGTACAATTGATTTGAATGAAATTAAGAAATGCTCAATATATTTGAATACTGAAGAATCAGAAATTGTATCTATAGATGATGTTCCACAAAAAATATATGGATGGGATGATATTAGTCTTATACCAGGATATGAAAACGTTACTCCTATATTTGATGAAATAGGAGAAGGAAAGCTGACATCATATAAGATTAATACAAATGTTGAAACATTAGGATTTAAGAATATAGAATCTTTAGATTATATAAAGTTTAATGTAATCATTCCATTATATGAATTAACTGATATTAACTATAATACAAACGATACTATACTTGGATATGATGATTATAATGAAACATTAGAATCATATATGGTATATATTGATAACTCTAATAGATATAGACATAATGTTCCATTAGGCATTTGGCTTAATTGTGAATCTAATACCGATACATTTATTGAAATTTCAAGAGACAGTACTACGAAAATGTCACCTGTTTGGTCTTTATTAATAAGTACTCAATTTAAGCCATTTCCTTATTCAACAAAATATGAAATAGACGCAATCAGCACAGACAAAGGAGCTGCTTTTTCTACGTTTTCTCAAGTATTATTACGACTTAATTCAGTAATTAATAAATTTGAACGTGCAAATGACAGAATATCTGATTTGGAAACAAGATTGCATAATATACAGACTACATTAAACAATATAAGTAGCGTACAGTCTTTAGATAATGTAAATAGCAAAATTAACGCATTAGAAAACACATATCAAACTGATATGACTTCATTTAAAGAAGAAGTAAGATCAATAATAGAAAACTTAAAATGGAAATATCAATAATGAAATATTAATTAGTAATATAATATGAATAGTACAAATGACATAAATACTTCTAATTCACTTAAAGAATATTATATAAGTATAGAAAAAATGATGAATAATGCTGTTAGCATGATTAATGCTATGAATCAGGCATTATCTACATCATCATCTGAAATATTAGTTAATATTGTGAATGGTGATGATACAGTATCTACTATTAGAATACCATCATTTTTATATATTGAAAATAAGATAGAGCAATTAGACAATATAATATCGAACTTATTTGAAATGCCAAAATCTGGAGAAGCATGGTTTCATAAAAGTTCAGATATGTATAAACTATCTTTTGTTAAATCAAATAATGCTCCTCAGACACCAGAAGTATCTAATATAGAATCATTAGGATTTAATACTAAACAGAATAATATATTTAAAGATTTAGTTAATCCAAAAACATATATAAGATTTAATTTATCAAATGTTGGTGATAATATCAATCAAATATATATGAAAAAGTTTGTCATATATGATGAAACTGACTTTGAATATTTGAATAAATTCAGTACATATAATGACATTAAGAATGGTTTGTTTAATAGAACATACGGTGTTGACTATGAAGAATATGATTCTGTTATTAATCTTCCTATAAAAGAAGACAAATATATAGGATCATTTAAAATTAAAGAATTGCCTAATGATACTACAAATCCATATTATACAAATTCTGATGAAATTACGGGAACATTAAGATATATTGTACGTTTAGATCATATTCAATATTATGATAAAGAAGATTCTTCTATTAAATATAATTTAAGAAAAGGACAATACTTATGCTTACCTGGCACATATACAATATATAAGATTATTGATATACAGACAATTGAAAATAGTTCTAATGATAATGACTTAAATGATCATATATTGATTCTCGAAGAATCTATAGGTCATACATCATTACAGACATTTGAAGAAAATTCTGAAATGGTTTTAGAATTATACAATGATTCATATGCTAAATATCATTATGTAGACATTCCATTAGAAGAAAATCCTTATATAATCGTATTCATAGGATCAATATACAATAATGTAAAAAGTACTTTATCTGATGCTATATGCATCAATCTTAATAGCATATATATGAAAGATGAAGACGGAAACTTATTATTAGATGATACTGGAAATAAGATTAATTATATAAGCTATTATAAGAAATATTGTAAGAACATTGGTGATATGATGGTAGGATTCACTGAATTGTCTTACCCTCAGACATCTAATTATACTAATGAACAATTAAAACGTTTGACTGATTCTGAAGAAATGAAGAATATTGTTACTCAGTCATTATATTTAGATAATGAGCCAGTATATAAAGTAACAAGAATCAATAAGCATATGATTGATGATGACACTTCAGAAAACATCATTAAATTGCATGAACAAAAGAATCAGATCAATTCACAATTAAGAGCAGTACAAGATAATGTTGACCAGGTTTATTCTCAATTGACTACAACTGACTTTTCACAAGAATCAACAGTAACGCAATCTTCATTAAGAGAAAAACTTAATGCATATTATAGTGAAAGACTTACATTAGAAAAACAGCTTCTTAGTATTATAGACAATATCAATCAAATTAAGAATGAAGCATCAGGAATTAGTAGTCCTAAATATAGAATTCGTGGCATAACAAATGCAAGTGATAGATATGATTCATCAATAGAATCACCTATAGTATCTTATTTGCACGAAACTTTTGGAAATGAATGTGATCTTATTGGGTTAGATGTTGAATATAAATATAAATCAATATCAAAAGATTATACTTCAGCAAATAGTCTTTCAGATGTAATATTTACAGATTGGAATAAGTATTCTAATATTGAACGCGAAAGATTCTTAAAGTTTAATAATTTGACAAATACATATGAGATATCTTATTCAAACTATAATACTACATCCAATGTAATTAAATGGAATCAATTGGATATACCTATTAATCAAGGAGAAGATGTTATTGTTCGTATAAGATATAAATTTAATATAGGACAGCCATTCATTAATCTTTATACTCCATGGTCTGATGAAATAACAGTAGAATTCCCAACTGAATTTACTGAAACTAATGAAATAACATCAATTCTTGAAACAAATGATGATGACGTAAATAGTTCAAAATTTATGAAGACTTTGGTAAATGATGGATATGAAGAACATATAAGCAATAAAATTGTAGATAATTCTCAAGTATTCTATCATATGCCAGAAAATGTATATTCAGGATTTAATACTCCTGAAAATAAGATGATATCATTAAAAGACAAATTGACTGAAATGAATAAAGATCTTATGGAATATAAAGAAGCTATAGATAATGAAATTGCTTCTAAATATTCTATATATATTGAATGGGATAATAGCAAATTAGAATTATCAAATGCTACATCAAATAATATAATAATAAATGAATTGATTAATGGTACATCTGATACATTTGTTAAAAAAGAAATTAATTTAGTAATTAAAAATGTAGGAACAGTGCCATTGAAACTATATAGTATATTTCCAGGAAATATTGATGTTCCTTTAATAATGTCAGATAATACATATTATAACCAATATGTAAAAGATTATGAAAGAGTGCCATTGTTAAAAAAGGGATCTTCAGTATTGTCAGAATGCATTATGCCACAGTATCTTGGTCAATGGATTTATTTTAGACAGACAAATCCATATACACAAGAATCATTATATTTAGATGAAATAACTCAAAAACAGGAAGATGCATCTGCTATAGCAAATGGACAAAATGCTTCATTTATAGGTACGCTTACAAAATATCTTAATGTAAATAATAAACAGCCATTATTGACATATAGAAAACGTAATGAAAGTAATTCGATTAATGCATTAGGATTTTTGGATTTCAATAACAATTCATTGAATTACACAGCAGGAATAGTATCAGATATTAATTCAAATTATAATACTGTTAAAGATTTTTACAAATATTCAAATATTGATAATACTGATAATGAATATATATTAAAATATGAAAATCTTCAATATACTCCTGTTGGTGGTACATTATCATATTTGAATGAATATATATCATTAACAGATTTTTGTGAGACACAAGCACAAAATAAGAAAGAACTTAAATATTATAATGGAGCAGTATTCATTCCAGAACTTATAGATCGTACTCAAATATTATGTGATACTAAAGAACAAAATCAATATATACTTATTGATGAAGGAATGAGCCTTTCAATTCCTTTATTATTTGAATATTTCTTATCATCAGCAGACGTAAATTCAAAATCATCTATACAGAAAACATTAGCATTTGATATTAAGTCTTCATTAGTAAGAGATTTAGATCATTATATTATTAGTATTACTGCTAAATATGATTATGCTCAATCAACTGCTTCTGTTCAAAATTACTCATCATTAAATGATAGTTTATCAGAAAATTAAATATAAAGAAACATTAAAATGAATAATAATAATTCAACAGACTTAAGTAGATTTAATGATAAATATTTAAAATGTATTGTCACTAAACGTAAAAGTTCAATGGCAATCTTAAAAGATCATGGTGCTGTTATTATTTATCAAAATTCTGGATATAACCATTTATATCTAGGAAATGAATTTATAGCAGCAGGTTGGGGATTTAAGTCAAAAGAAGAATTAATGAAAGCTGAAAAAATAATAACAAGTTATGATTCAGATATACAAGCATTAAATGATAGCATTAATGATATTAATGAAAACTTAGAACAATTAAATGAAAAGGTAGATGAATTAAATGATAAGATCAATCCAATAGTCTATATTGAAGATGAAAATGGTGAGAAGGTTGAATTAAATGAAGTATTCTTTAGAGGTAAGCCTGCATTCTATAATGATTATGAAATTACTAGTATTGAAAAAATAATTGTATATAACAATAAGAAAGTATTAAAGATTAATGATAATACAAATATAATAGAATTGCCATTAGGATCAATAATAGAACAGATATCATATAATATAAGTTGCAAAATTAATGATTGCGGTGGAATTAAAGAAGTTAACTGGTCATATTATGAAAGTTCTGATGATTCAATTAACAATGTAGCAGATCCAATATCTGTTGAAGCATTACAATGGGCAAATTTGGAACCTAATAAGACAATATCATTAGTTCACCAGTTTACTACGCCATTTAAAATAGATAAAGATGAAGATTTAAAAATTGTAAATAATATAATGATAACATTTAATGAAACTGCTAAAGAACAATATAAGAAATATCCAGAATTAGTTTTATCAAATGGGAAATTTACAATATATTCATTAGAAAATATAATAAAAGAGCATACTATAACTATTGATCCATTAATAGTAAGACCAATTCCTGAAGTAAGATGGTTTATGACAACTGATATGTCTACATATGATTCTACTACTGTAAGAAATGAAATGGACGCTCATAATCATAGTTATGAAAATAAAGGTGATTTTAAAGGAGCTGTTACCTTTAATGATTTCAAACTTGGTGAATATAAAGATATATTTATTCCTATATATTCGCCTAATATAAAAGTTATTGATTTATTTATACCTCAATCATTTGAACTTCATGAACTATTATATGTCAATTCAACAAGTGAATATAACTGGACTGGAGCTACTGGAATATTGAATAAAGATGTAGATAATTTTGATATAATGCTTTTAAGTGAGGGTGGATTATATATCAAATATAATTTATATCAAATAAGAATAACTCCTAAATTGACTGCTAAAATAATTGATGACATATATCAGAATTATGGAAATAATACTGAAGCATATAATGAAAAAATTGAAGAATTTAAAAATTTAAGATTAAAATCAAATATTCAATCATTGCCTGAAACTGGTAAGCTAATGGCTAGAATATATATTAAGAAAGCCCATTTCAATAAAGATATTGTCAATATAAGTAATGGAATTCCTGCTACATATAATGAACCTGAAATTTGGGATTTATTATATAATGAAGATTTTAGACATAGTCATTGGATATCATATAACGATTCTATAGATAATTTAAAAACATATTTAGATTCTTCTATATATACATATTAAGATCTAAAAAATAATATTATTAAATATATATAATAATTAATTGATATGAATAATAATGATATATCATTATTCGAGAAAGTTGTTTTTGTAGATAATATACCTTCAGAAGATAATGCACGAGATTTGTCAAGTAGATATCCTTTTGCATTATTTATATCTGATTACGGGGAATTTGGAAAAAATGGTGAAGAATCTGAATTGCCACCAACACGTGATTGGAATCAATTTTCTTTTAATAATATTTGGAAAGATGGCAAAAGACTTACAAAATTCAATAATGTAAATCCTGAAAAGTATAGTGTCAATATGGATACTTTTACAATAGATCTAGGATTTGATATTAAGACAGGACTGATATCATTAACATCTGTTGCTAAAGTTAGTGGATATGATGTTGTTGGATTTATTCAGAAACATGGTAATAATGAATATTCAACATATCTTAATAAAACTAAAATTCGTCAAGACATAAATAGAAATGCTGACGCAGGATCTAGAATTACAAATGTTACAATGACAGAATATAACAATGACATGGGTAATTTTGCTGAGTTTACATCTACAAATTTTGAAGGATCTAGATATTATGTTGAAGGATTTGATACAGTTAATAATAAGATTTATATAATTGCAAGTTTTTATGCTGAAGATTATGAAGTTTTATATTCTGTTCCAGTCAATGCATTTGCTGTAAACTGTATTAATGAAGAATTTGCAATTAGTTCTAAACCTGTATTTATTGAAGATAAATTACAAGAAATTTTAAATTTTGATGATCCAACAGAAAAACAAGATTTAATTGATCTTATATTAAAATATACAGATAAATTAGAATATTCAGATAAATATCAAAGATGTGTTGTATATGAATTGGACATCGTTAAAAATATAGAGCCTACGAATGGATCTACTGATACATCTCTATTAACATTATCTTTTGAAAGCTTAAAGAATGTAGAAAATATCAACAATATTGATATTGAATTTCTATATTCTTATGTAAATCCTATTGGATTTGAACTTAAAGGATTTATTGATAATGAATGGAAAACTATTGATCAAAATAGTGTAAATGAAAATTATTTTATGCCAGGTGCTGCTACTCAATTTGCATTAACTATATTCCCAGAAAATGTAAGAAAACTTAATATAGAAACTTCATTAGTATCAAGAATTAGTGGTGGTACACAAGAATTTTCTGTTGATAATGTAAATCAATCATCAAAAACACATTATAATTATAATACTTCTGAGGTAAATGATCCACATGCTGAAACTAAAAGTTTAATTAATTTCAGCATAATAGCACCTACAGATTTTACATATAGTCCAAGAGGTGAAAATAATGCAAAACAAGCGTTTTTAAATATTTCTGCAAGTGACTTACAGACAGTAGTAAGATATCAAATTAGTGGAATTAAATTAACGCAATATCTTTTTAGAGGATTAAGATTAGAAAACCCTTGGAATCCAATAGGAGTTGTAACATCAGGTCAGCAAATAAATTATGCTTTACCTAATCCTTACGCTAGATTTTGTGATGAAAGCAACACTATAACAAATGAAGTAAAAATCAAAAACAATGATCCTGATATGACAGTATTGCTGATTATGAGACCTAATGATCGATATAATATAGAAGTAAGCAGTATTGTCAATCCTATAATTTTAGAAAATAACAATTCATTTAATAATTACGAAATAGAAAAATACGCTAGTTCAATTAGTACTAAAAATATAGCCATTGGAAGTGAAGTGCAAATGGTAATGCCTTGGATTAAAGAAACAATAGAAGGATTAGATCAAGATGGCAAACGTACAACAACTGATTACATATATGGCTTATATAATTATCATGGATATGAAGTAAAAGATCATAATAAATATATTAAGCCTGATGAATTAGTAAGTATATCTATATTAAGCAACAATAATACTGCAATATCATTTACAAAAGCATTATATAATGGTGATGAAGATTTACTTATTAAAAAAATAAATAATGTGCCAATTACATTTAGATATTATAATGGACAGACTGTTGACGGATGGAGTTGGTTTATGAATTCTTCTATCACCAAATTATTAGATTATATTAAAATATATTCTACTTATGGTACTAATAAGGATGATGAAAGCACATTCCATCCTACAGTATATCAGAATCAAATTAAAATTGATTCAAAGGAAGATATTGAATATGAAAGATTTTATTATGCATATATAGAATTTAATGGATTGAAATCTGAAGAAATTAATGCAAGAGCCAAAAGATTATTGGTTGATTGGTGGATGTATATTGGACCATTTACTGGATCTGGTGCATCTATACAGCCATCTACTGCATATTCTAATCGTGATCCGTCTTTAGCACAAGGTTTCTGGTTAAAAACTAACGATACTAGAAATGATCTTAATAATGCAAACACTTATGATAGAAACGCTATACATAAAGGTGGTTGGATACATTTAGGAGAAGTTGATTTGAAAACTGCAAAGTATTCACAATATAATCCTATTACTAATAGATATGAACAAATTAATAATCAATATGTAATTTGGGAAAGTTCTGAAAATATGGGTATTGATACTGGCACAAATCCAAATAATTTAGAGTATTTGGTTATTATTCCTAAAGAATTAAGAATTAAAGACTTTATAAATACTATAGGTGATTATGTTGGTGAATATACATTTACTGGAAACAAAGGATCATATATGGGATATAAAATGTATGATATATCTATTTATGTAGACAATAACACAGAAGTAATGGAAGGATTTAAATTCTATATTTGCCATGAATTAAAATAAAAATAAATATAAATTAATAAATATTAATTAATCAATATGAATAATATAGTATCACATGTATATGCAAATGGGTATGATAATAATACTAGATTTTTTAATGGTGAAGGCATTACAATTAATGGCGTAAAGTTTACTGATTTTTCATATTCACGAAATGCATGCCACGGATTGAGCGTATCAGTTTCAAACATATCAACGCCTACGCAATTAAAAAGAGCATTAACAACAGCTTCTACTACAGATCCATCTTCATTAGATAAAGTAAATAAGCCTTTGGGTATGCTTTTCATAAATTGGAATGGTGCACTTATAACAAATGGAAATTTTAATACAGGAGAAAATGTAATAATAAGTGATACGCCTGAATTTTTAGCAATATTCAATAACATAACATCAGTTGTATATGAGCATGTATATAAAGAGTCATTAATAGAAAACAGGGTTCCTCTTACTGTTTTAATTGTAAATAACGTCAGTGGCCTAACTGCAGTAAAAAGTATTGGGTATGCATTAAAAGAAAAAGAAGTAGCAGATGTTATTTATAAGAATACTAGTAATAATTCTGTTGAAATAACAATAGCTAATAATGATAATGTACAGGATAATTCAGGATGTAAGTTTAAAATACCTAATCCAGAAATTGGATTTACTATTAATGTTGCTCCAAATGGATATGGAGAAATTAGTTTTGTTAGAATAGGAACATATATATATGCGCGTGGTATTTAATAATATATTAGTAAATCATTATGGCTGTTAAACAACATATTTTTAGTAATGGATATTTGAATAATTTTGAATTGATTCAAAATAAGAATAATAATGATATAGAATCAAAATATATTCAATTTAGAAATGTTAAATTTCATGATATATCATGGTTTGTTAATGTTTCTGGTGAACCTCATATAGGAGCGTTATATGGGACTTTTATGCCGTCATTAGATAAAAATGTAATGAATTCAGAACCTTCTAAAGCTGCCATAGAAGGAGCATTGCGAGCATATGCAAATAATAGCGCAAATATAGATCATATGAATAAAATATTAAGTATGATGTATATAAACTGGAATGGCGCAGAAATTGAGCATGGGCATTTTGAAACAGGAGATAATTATATTATTTCAACAACACCAGAATTTTTATCAATATTCAATAATGTTACTTCATCATTATATAATAATGTTATAAAATACACACAAGTTAATAATAGAATCAAACGTCAAAAAATAACATATATGAATGTTAGTGGAGTATCTAATGGATCTACACAAATAACTACTGCAAATGCGTTTTCATCTGCTATAGGAAATAAACTAAAAGATTATGAAGTAGTTAACATTATATATATAAATACTTCAAATAATCAAGTTCTTATAAGTATTCAAAATGGTGATAGCGTACCTGGAATTTCTGGAGCAACATTTAATGTTCCTGATGGAAAAGCAATATATGTTATGGTTGCTCCGAATGGATTCGGTGAAATAAGTTATTTAAGACGAGATAATATAATATATGCTAGAGGATTATAAAATAGGAGCAAATATTTGCTCCTATTTTTTGTTTATTCAATACCTATTTTTATTTTTAATTAAATAATTTAAGGTATTGATAGATGCTTAATTATAAAATTTTAGAAAACAAATCAATAATTACAAAAGACAATACTAAATTTATTGATCTTTTGGGAGATACTTATATATATGATGAAAATAAAGTAAAAGGATTTCCATTATTGATTAATAAATATTATGTAGCTAGACCAGATCTTGTAGCATTAGCAGTATATGGAGATGATAAATATGGAGATATAATATGTAAGATTAATGGAATAAGTAATCCATTTGAACTTAATGAAAATGATATCATATATATTCCTAATTTAGATTTTATATTGAAATGCACAAAAGAGGCAGATAGCAAAAACGATTTTATTGATAATTCAAAAGAAAATTATTTAGAAATACAAAACGATAATAATTTTCAAAAACGTAAAAACGAAAAACGTTCACCAAATCAACAAGTTACCGGTGATTCTAATTATGTAATAGATAAATCATTAGGTATTGTTTTCTATTAAATTAATTTATATAAATAATGGCAGATACAAGTTATTCTGGATATAATGATATTCAATTAAATTCTGAAATAAAATATAGAAAAAAAAATATTTCAATTTGGGAATCTGAGGTTTATAAAGCTAAATCTACATTAAATGCAGATAAAGCTGAATTAGAAAGCCTCAGAGCAGAACGTGCCCGAATTGACTCAGATATTGAACGAGGATTGGCATCTGCTGATGATAGACTAAGATATAGAGAATTAGGCGATCAAATAAGTGACTTACGAGAAGATATTGAGGAAGATGAGCAAAAATTACAAGAAGCAAAAGAAACTGTACAATTTAATAAAGATAAGCTAAAAGAAGCTGAAACAGAAGCTGCTAATCGTGGTAAAGAAAAGAAAGAAGAACAAACCGGAGAATCTGAACAAACAGAAGATTCAGAATCAACTGGTACATCAGAATCAACTGGTACATCAGAATCAACTGGTGAATCAGAATCAACCGGAGAAACTTCCTCAGACAAAAATTCAAATGCTGAATCATCTTCAAGTAAACAAGAAATTGCAAATGATGCAAAACAAAAACCTATAGGCGACAGATTAGAAGGATCAACATCAAGTACAAACATAACAGATCCAAGTGTCATATTTGATCCATTATTTAAAGTTAATCCTATTGTTAGAAAATATTATGGAGTAAGTTATAA
>OCTX012291547.1_pt1 | contig 42326 bp, 38 predicted proteins | sample 1539691 | NCBI WGS metagenome assembly OCTX01 (sample SAMN02144231, study PRJEB22623) | gut metagenome | biome: sheep rumen | host: Ovis aries | place: New Zealand
TTCGCCCAAACTATACTCACCCTTTAGTTGTTCAAAGAGCACGCGTCTCTGGTCCAGCGGCTTTATCTCCGGCACCACATCCTGCTTGTCACCGTCTATCATTCGGTACGCACTTGCCATATGCAGCAGCATCTTATTCCCGATCATCTCCGCCGTCTCATAGTCCTCATCCGTGCAGAGTAAATCAGTCTGTACTCTGTCAGCGTAGCGGTCTGTATTCTGTAATCTCATCGCCGTCAATATCATCGCTATCCGTTCGATCTGCACCTCCATGCGGACTACTGCCGAATGGAAGTGTCTCTACTGGCCAGAAATGACCAATAGAGACACATATACTTTTATACAGCCTGCGAAAATAGCTTATTTACCTCATTCTATTTCCAAATAAAGTTCATTTTTATGATTGCCTTTGTTTGATCAAGATTAGTTAACGATTCAGGAAACTTAGTAAATAATTGTTCTCGCGTAACATTGCATCTAAAGACTCTGGAAGCGTTATTCCCATTTTTGTTATTGCTTTGCCATAATGAACACCAATATTCCGAATATCCTGTTATCTGTTTAGGTGAACTAAAATTATATACTACAGGCATATTCGCATTAGATAATAACATCCAAGATGTTGTGCCAAAGTTTGTAGGTGTTATCATATATTGATCTGTAAATCTAATCTGATAATATTCATTTTGTTGTGGTACTTTGGATATCTCGTAACCCGCTAAAAAGCATTTTGTTGGTTCTTCAATTGTTACATTAATTGAATATACATCCTCCTTTGTTCCGTTCTTTGCAGTAAGTTTAACTTTATATACACCTTTCCCATCATATCTATGTGTAGGATTCTTTTCCGTAGATGCTGTTCCATCACCAAAACTCCAAACAAAAGATGTTGCATTGGTAGAAGTATTGGTAAGAACAACTTTTAGAGGATGTTCTGTTTTAAAAGTAAAGTTAGCTTTGGTTGCTTGCTCTTTAAGCGTTACAGTTAGTGATGTAGAGTTAGACTTTGTGCCTTTTTTTGCAGTAAGAGTTACTTTATACGCTCCAGCTTTTGAATAAACATGTGTTGGTTCCTTCCCTGTTGATGTCTCCCCATCACCAAAATCCCAAGAATATGTATCGGCATTCTTGGATGAATTGAGAAATTTGACAGATAGTCCATTAACACTAAAACTAAATTTAGCTGTTGGTGTTGTTTGCTGTGATGTTGATATTTGCGGCTCGTCTTGGTTGCATGCTATCAATAATACCGACAGCAACGATAAAAGTAGTAACTTGGGTTTCATAGATTTGTTTATTTATAAGTTAAAAATTATACGCAATACCTATTCCATTGTTAGATGCGTTAATGCTCCAATAAGATTTGGATGTCATTTTTGAAGCGCATGATGTATTAAACGTATCGGCACTATTATGCATTTTTGCATAGCCGACGCACAATGTTGGAATACATGCGATTTCACATCCTAAACCAATAATAGAAATTGCCGTGGTTGCTGGTGATGTGTTTTTAAAGCCACTAATACCGGCTCCTATTAAAGTTCCAATATCGATGCCCAATCCCACAGAAAATAGTATCCATCCGGCAAGCATAGTATGATTTCCTTCGATGAATTGAGAATATGCAGGTGGACAATTTCGTTGCAAGAATTTAGCATATTCTTCCATATCCATAGCATATCCATTATAAAAATATGTATTATTAGTGCGTGTAACATAAAGAGTTTTTCTTGGTTGGGGTGCAGGAGAATAGGCTGCTGTAGAAGAAATCTGGTTCGTTGTAGTGGGTGTAGTTGAGTTATATTCCTTGACTGTTCCGTTAGATAAATGGACAGATTTAATTTGAGAAGCAGGCAGTCTAAATGGTGTTCCATTTTGAATAAAAGTTATCTCGGTATCTGTCATACTCGTCAATTGTCCTACCATTGTCAGACCGCTTAGCAAATTAATCGTCGCATGTTCATCTATGACTTGGAATTGTTGAGTTTCTGTTGCTTTTGTTTCATTAGTAGCAGACATTGATGTTTGGGGAGCAGACGTTGTAGCTGCGGTCGTTGTTGAGGCAGTTGATGTTTTTACCACCTCTCCCTTGTTATAAATGACAACTTTACCATTAGAATATGTAATGGAATTGATGTCCGTTGTCGGAATTACAAATACCGGCCCGTCAAGATTATCTTTCTCCTTGTAACGGATTTCCGTTTTGGACACTTCATAAATCTTCGCCTCTATGCGCTGAGCATCTTTTGTAATGATGACATCTTGGGCACACAGAAGACTTGCTGCAAGCACACAAATACAAACAAGTACAAACTTTTTCATAATTTACTATTTTGTACCTTGTGCAGCCACAGACAAGGCTTATATAATAAAAGCGTGAGGCTGCTATGCCACACACTCTACAGAGAGGTACTAGGATAACCGATTGACAAGTGTGCAGATAGAAACTTCACGCATATACGTGAAGCCTATTTGCAAAACTCTCGTCATAGAAAGATTCCTAGTTTTTCTCTGTAAAGAGTAAAGCAAACGCTTCTTTAATTATTTCAATATGTCCTCCTATTTTACGTCAAGGAGTGACGGTTGCCTTCAAATGGCTCCTCATATAAGAGCTGTTCAAATCCTGCAACGGGGATTATTTTGCCAATACTTCTTTCACCACATTCAAAAGGCCATGTGCAGGAATCGCTAACTCGTGCACTTCATCTTCCGTCACAGATGTTGTACAATTATAATCTGCCAATTTACGTAGTTGCTCCATTCTTGACAGATAGCGACCATACTGACGGTCAACTTTTCCCTTTTGTACAAACTCCTTACCAAATACCGTAATAAGGCCGTCGTGTGTATGCGCAATCAATCCGTTTGCTACATACAATGCATGTAAGGCATGAAAACAAGCATAATAATAGCGATTAATTGCCAAGTCCCAATGTTTGAGACTTACCATCTCGTCTGCCTGCTTCAGAAACAAATCCGCTTTTCCCAAATGCAGTTCTTTCAATATTTGTCTTTCGTTATCCGATAAACTCATTGCAATAATATGCCATCCTCTTGGACATTGTGGTAAAAGGGCGTAAAACTGTTTTTCTCCCAATTAGCACGCGTGTACATGATGGGGTTAATTTGTTCGTTCAGCGTCCAGCCTAACTCCGTAAATGGATAAGTGACTTCGTCATAGTCCGTTTGAGTGAGTTTGTCCTTATCTAACACAACGAGCAAATCCCAATCCGAATCAGGGCGGAAATCGCCTCGGGCTCTTGAACCAAAGAGCCATAAATGACCTCCGGCGGGGATAACTTGCCGCCCCAATTGTTTAATATCACGCAATGTACTATTCATTTCCGCTGCAAAATTACAAATAATTTCTGATATGTGCAAATTTATTTGCAGAAATTGTGTACGTAAGTATTTTTTTTGGCAGAAAAACTTGCGTATGTCAAAAAAAAGTCGTACCTTTGCAGCCGAATTGGAAAAAATCAGCATATGAATTGGGAGAACTACAGACTGGTATACCGCTACGAGAGTTATTCGGACGGCGATGAGATGCACGGCAGGCATGAGTGCGACGTGACGGAATTGGCAAAGCTGAAAAGCGATGAGAGCGTACCTTTTACTCCCTATCATTGCGGCACGCCGGATATCGACTTCAGGCGGTTGACGCCGGAGAGTGTGGACCTGACCTTTCATATCTACGTATCCGCAAGCGATCAGACGACGACCGCCATCCCCGTGACCCTCACGCCCGATGGAGAGCCGTTCTACTTTGACGACAGAGGAAAAGGCTCATGGGATACGGAACATTATTTATTGTTGGAAAAAAAATAAGAAGATTATGGATATCGCTATTGTTATTATTTTAATGGTATTCGGCGTGCTGATGCTGGTACTGGAGTTGTTTCTGCTACCGGGTTTCGGTGCTGCCGGAGTGGCGGGCTGCCTGTCGCTGACGGCTGCTGTGGTCATTGCATATGTAAAGTTAGCGCCGGTCTATCCCTGGGCGGGGCACGCTACGCTGATTGCAACCATCGTGCTGCTGATTGCAGCGATATATGTGTTCTTTAAGAGCCATGCGGTGGAGAAGATGGCGCTGGACACCACGATCTCATCGAGCGTGGACCTGGCTGCGCCCGGTAAGAAGATTGAGAAGCTGGAACAGGAAGCAGAGGAAGCTAACAAGAATTAAAATTTGAGATTTAACATTATTAATAACATTATAAAACTGACGTATTATGTTTAGTATCTTCGAGTTTGTTATGATTATGCTGTTGGTCATCGTGCTGATAGTGTTCTTCTACTATGTACCCTTCATGCTGTGGATCAACGCCCAAGTTAGCGGCGTTCGTATCTCACTGGTACAGCTATTTCTGATGCGCATCCGTAAGGTGCCACCTACACAGATTGTAAACTGCCTGATTGAGGCCCACAAAGCCGGTCTGACGGATGTAAAACGCGATGGACTGGAGGCTCACTATCTGGCCGGCGGTCATATCAACCGCGTGGTACACGCTCTGGTAAGTGCGTCGAAAGCTAATATTCAGTTGCCCTTCCAGATGGCGACTGCCATTGACCTGGCCGGTCGTGATGTGTTTGAAGCCGTGCAGATGTCGGTGAACCCCAAGGTGATTGACACCCCGCCTGTGACGGCTGTAGCCAAGGATGGTATTCAGCTTATTGCCAAAGCACGTGTGACCGTGCGCGCCAATATCCGTCAGTTAGTCGGTGGTGCCGGCGAGGACACCGTTCTGGCCCGTGTAGGCGAAGGTATCGTCAGCTCGATTGGTTCGGCCGAGAGCCACAAGCAGGTATTGGAAAACCCCGACAGCATCTCTAAGTTGGTACTATCGAAGGGTCTGGATGACGGGACAGCATTTGAGATACTCTCTATTGATATCGCCGATATCGATGTAGGTAAGAACATCGGTGCCCAATTGCAGATGGATCAGGCAGAGGCAGACAAGAACATCGCCCAAGCCAAGGCTGAGGAACGCCGCGCGATGGCGATTGCCAACGAGCAGGAGATGAAGGCGAAGGCTCAGGAAGCGCGCGCCAAGGTTATTGAGGCTGAGGCACTCGTTCCGCAGGCCATGGCTGACGCATTCCGCAACGGCAACCTGGGTATCATGGACTACTACCGTATGCAGAACATGCAGGCCGACACGTCTATGCGCGAAGCTATTGCACGTCCCGAAACGACTTCGTCCAGGAAGAAATAAAGGGTACAGGGTTCTCGGTTCTGGGTTCTCGAACACCGATAACCGATAACCGAAAACCGAAAACCGAATAGACTGTGTTTCGCGTAGCATTATTGCAATATCCGATTCTATGGGCAGACAAGGAGGCTAACTTGTCGCTAGTCGAACGCCGTATCCGCCGCCTGAAGGGCAAGGCGGATGTGGCTCTGCTGCCGGAGATGTTCTCCACAGGATTCTGCACCGACCGTCCGGACCTGGCTGAACCGACTGACGGGCGGACGATGGAGAGGCTGAAACGATTGAGCCATCAAACCGGCGTGGCGATTGCCTCGTCGTTCATCTGCAGCGAAGAGACCGAGACGCACCTGAACGGCCGGATACAGACGCAGACCCAACTATTCAACCGCGGTTTCTTTGTCCGTCCCAATGGCGAGGTCACCTATGTGGATAAGGCGCACTTGTACGCGCACGGGGGAGAGGATCGTTTTTTTGCGGCAGGCAAAGAGAGAACCATCATTGAATATATGGGCGTCAAGATGCGCCTGATTATCTGCTACGATCTGCGTTTCCCGCTCTGGGCACGTCAGGAGCAGGATAATCTGTACGACATACTGCTGGTAGTAGCCAATTGGCCGGAGATCCGTATCCAGTATTGGGACGCCCTCATCCAGGCGCGGGCTACGGAGAATCAGAGTTATATCGCTGCGGTTAATCCTGTGGGCGATGACGGATTAGGACTCCATTACAACGGACACAGCATCGCCTACGACACACACCTCAGCCCCTTGGCACGTTTCCGCAACAACGAACAGGGTACCCGTATCGCTGAGTTTGATATAGCCAAGCTGCACCATTTCCGCGAGGTATTGCCCCTATGGCGAGATGCGGACAGATTTAATTTAATAAATTAAATTATCTAAGATTTAAAATTTAAGATTTAAGATTTACGTTATAACGAAGACTATCGAATACACTTGGGAAATATGGCAGATGAGTGAGGAACAGCAAAGGCTGTGCGACTACCTCGCCCGTGAACTCAAGATTAGTGAGCCCTCTGCGCGTATGCTGGTGCGTCGCGGTATTCAGACGCCCGATGAGGCGCGCTCCTACGTGCGTCCCTCGTTGGGTGAACTACACGACCCCTACCTGATGAAAGACATGTACAATGCCGTTTCACGACTGGAGATGGCTCTGCGTGAGGGCGAGAAGATATTGGTGTATGGCGACTACGATGTGGATGGTACGACAGCCGTTGCGCTGATGTACCGCTTTCTCTCAACGCTGACCGACAAACTGGATTTCTACATTCCCGACCGTTATACAGAAGGCTATGGCATCTCGTTCCGCGGTATCGACTACGCCAAGCAGGAGGGCTGCACGCTGATCATCGCCCTCGACTGCGGCATCAAGGCGGTGGATAAGGTAGAATATGCACGTCAGCGGGGCATCGATTTCATCATCTGCGACCATCACACGCCCGGCGAAACCCTGCCGGAAGCCATTGCGGTACTGAACATGAAGCGTAAGGATTGTTCGTATCCGTACAAGGAACTGTCAGGTTGCGGCGTGGGATTCAAACTGGTGCAGGCTTACGCCATTCGGCACGGGTTGAGTGAGTCGGATTTTGTTGACCTATTGCCCTTGTTGGCTATGTCAATCGCCTCAGACGTAGTACCCATGACGGGTGAGAATCGAATTTTGGCCTACTACGGCCTCAAGCAAATCAACAAAGCTCCTTCCGTCGGGCTGAAGAGCCTATTCCGCGTAGCGGGCATAGGCGAAGAGGGACGACGCATCAATATACAAGACTTGGTTTATAAGATTGGTCCGCGCATCAATGCCAGCGGGCGAATGCACTCAGCCATAGAGGCAGTCAAACTGCTTATTGCGACCGACGAAGCCGAGGCGCAACAGTTGGCGGATATCATCAATACCAGCAATAACGAACGGCGCGAGTTTGATAACACTACCCGCGACGAGGCATTGCAGATACTGAGCGAGGACCCCGACAATGCGCAACGCTACACCACAGTGGTCTATGCACCCCATTGGCACAAGGGTGTAGTGGGCATTGTAGCCAGCAGACTGACGGAGACATTCTACCGTCCGACAATCGTCTTAACACGCAGCGATGACGGGCTATTATCCGGTTCGGCCAGGAGTGTGGGCGGCTTTGATATCTATAGCGCCATAGATTCGTGCCGCGAGTTGCTGACCAACTTTGGCGGTCATCGTTTTGCCGCCGGCTTGGGTCTGCGTGAGGAAGATCTGCCGGAGTTCAAACGGCGATTTGAGCACTATGTAGCAGAACACATCCTGCCCGAACAACGGTATCCGACCATAGAAGCCGAGCAGGAGATTGCTTTTGGTGATATCGATTACCAGTTCTTCAATATTCTCCGCCACCTCGAGCCCTTTGGTCCCGATAACCCGCGGCCGGTATTCGTAACACGTAACGTCATCAACAACCACGGTACGCGGCGCGTAGGCAAGACCGGTGAACACCTCCGGCTGGATGTCACGGACCGCACCGCAGCTATCAGCGGCATCGGATTCGGCATGGGCGAAGCGGCACTACACTTGCAGAACGGTAATGCCGTGGACCTCTGCTACGAGTTGGAGGAGAATACCTTCAACGGGCGTACGTCTATACAAATGAATGTGCAAGACATCAAATTGATGTGACATCCCGAAACTTCAATTCGATGATTTAAGATTTAAAATTTAAAATTGTAAATCGTAAATCGTAAAATCGTAAATAGATATGATGTTTTCCGAAAGAGACACACAAGGTCCTGCACAACGCAGGGGTAGTATCGAAGTGGTATGCGGTTCGATGTTCTCGGGCAAGACCGAAGAACTCATCCGCCGCATGAAACGTGCACAGTTTGCCAAACAGCGTGTGGAGATCTTCAAGCCCTCTATCGATGTACGTTACAGCGTAGAGGATGTGGTGAGTCATGACCATAATGTGATTCAGTCCACCCCTGTGGATTCGTCGCAGAATATCCTGCTGCTGGCCAATGATATTGATGTAGTAGGAATTGACGAGGCGCAATTTTTTGATATGGGTATCGTGGATGTGTGCAACCAACTGGCGCAACGGGGTATCCGCGTCATCGTGGCCGGTCTGGATATGGACTTCAAGGGCGTACCATTCGGTCCGATGCCGGCATTGATGGCGATAGCTGAAGACGTATATAAGACACACGCTATCTGCGTTCATTGCGGCGATCTGGCATACGTCAGTCACCGTCTGGTAGCCAGCGAGAAACGGGTGCTACTGGGTGAGACCGATTCGTACGAACCGCTCTGTCGCGCCTGCTATGAGAAAGTCGTTCAAATGGAAAATGCAAAATTGAAAATGGAAAATTGAAAATTGTCTAATCGTCAATTATCAATAGTATTGCCTCTCGCCATCCGTGATACCTACACTTACCGCGTACCGGATAGCATGCCGTGCCCCCGACCGGGCACGCGTGTTTTAGTGCCATTGGCCAAACGCGAGATGGTGGGTATCGTTCTCGGGCCATACAGTGGTGAACCGTTACCGGAAGACAAGTTGCGCGACATCATTGAGGTTCTGGATGCAGAACCCGTTCTTACCGAGGAACAACTGAGACTATGGCAATGGGTGGCAGACTACTATATGTGCCCGATAGGCGATGTGATGTTGGCAGCGCTGCCCAACAAAGCCAATGACAGGCAGTATGTGTTGGCGGACACCTCGCGCCGAAGGGTTAAGTTGCCCGAATATAAAGGCGAGACCTATCCACCCCACCCGCTGGATGACCAGCAGACCGAGGCGCTGCGACGTATCCATCAGGAATGGCAGACACACAATGTGGTACTACTACACGGCGTGACATCTTCGGGTAAGACTGAGGTGTACATTCACCTGATAGTAGAGGCCCTGGAACGCGGTCAACAGGTTTTGTATCTTGTACCCGAGATAGCCCTGACGACCCAACTGACCGACCGTCTGCAGCGAGTATTCGGCAGTCGGCTCTCTGTGTACCACTCGCGCATATCGGATGCGCAACGCATGGAATTGTACCGGCAGTTGATTCTGACAAACGAACCCCGCCTGATTGTAGGTGCGCGTTCGGCGGTATTCCTCCCGTTGCGTAATGCGGGACTACTGATTGTGGATGAAGAACACGAACCATCCTATAAGCAGCAAGACCCGGCCCCGCGGTACCACGCACGCTCACTGGCAGCGGTACGAGCGAGGCTCTTAGGCGCCAAAGTGCTCTTCGGCACAGCAACGCCCTCCATCGAGACCTACTACAATGCGCTGACCGGCAAATACGGTTTGGTGGAGATGAAACGACGCTTTCAGGGACTTCAGTTACCCCGTATCACCCTCATCGATTTGCAGCGCCAGTACCACCGCAAGGAGATGTACCAGCATTTCTCAGACCCGTTGGTGATGCGTATTCGCGAGGAGTTGAGCAAGCATAAACAGATTATTCTATTCCAGAACCGACGCGGTTATGCCCCCTACGTACAATGTACTGCCTGCGGCTATGTGCCCAAGTGCCCGGACTGCGATGTAAGCCTCACACTCCATAAGGCTGCCACATATGACGCGCGCGGGTCACGCCTGGTATGCCACTTCTGTGGCAGCACCACGCCCCTACCGACGGTCTGCCCCGAGTGCAGCGGCGCGATGAGGATTCACGGATTCGGTACCGAACGTATTGAGGACGAAGTGTATGCCCTGTTCCCGGAAGCACGCGTAGCACGCATGGATTTGGATACCACCCGCCGCAAGGATGATTATCAGTCCATCCTATCCGCCTTTGCTGCGCACGAGGTGGATATACTGATCGGTACACAGATGGTGACCAAGGGGCTGCACTTTGATAATGTCAGCCTGGTGGCAGTACTCAATGCCGATTCGCTACTCACACAGCCTACGTTCCGCAGTTATGAGCGAGCCTACCATATGTTGGAGCAGGTCAGTGGTCGTGCAGGCCGTACACGCACAGAGGAAGCGGATAGCGCGGAGGTATTCATACAGACCTTCGACCCCAAGCATCCCGTCTTTGACTGGGTGATACGGCATGATTACGAAGCTATGTACAGAGAGCAGATTGCCGAGCGCAAGAGTTTTCGGTATCCTCCCTTCACGCGCCTCATCACCATTACCCTGCGTCACCGCCATGATGAGACGGTCGAACGGGCTGCGCAGACACTGCGTGACAGACTCAAAGCGGTATTCGGGCAACGCTGTTCGGATGTTATCTTACCTTCCATCTCACGCGTGCAAACCAAACATATTCGCTGCCTGCAACTCCGCATTGAGGCCAACGCCTCCATAGCCCGAGCCAAAGCCATGCTGCGTCCGCAACTGGAGGCCCTCACAAGCGAAGCAGCATTCCGTACAGTCGAAATTCTACCCGACATTGACCCGCAATAAGGGCTAATTTACAAACAAATTGCTTTAAATATCGACAAATTGCTTTAAATATCGGCTGAAAAATAAATTTTTGGCTAAATTATTTGCGTATATCACTTTTTTTTTGTATCTTTGCACGCTGATTCAATTATAAATTGAAGAAGCACGACAAAAGCTTACGATTAAAAACATTATATACCATGTCAATTCTTGAACAAATGACCGAACGCGCGCGGAAGAACCCGCAGCGTATCGTATTGCCGGAAGGCGATGAACCCCGTACTCTGGAGGCAGCCAACATCCTGCTCCGTGATCAGTTAGCCCAGTTGATTCTGATCGGTTCGCCTGAGAAGATAAATCAGATGGCCCGCGACAACGGCTACGAGTACATCAAGAACGCTACTATCTTCGACCCGCAGACAGACCCGAAGATGAAGGAATATGCCAATCTGCTCTTTGAGCTGCGCAAAGCCAAGGGTATGACCGAGGAGGAGGCTGCCAAGAAAGCACAAGATCCGTTGTACCTGGGTTGTCTGATGATTAAGAATGGCGACGCTGACGGCGAGCTGGCGGGCGCACGCGGCACAACGGCGGACACGATTCGTCCGGCTTTCCAGATACTGAAGACCAAACCCGGCGTAAAGATTGTATCGGGTGCGTTCCTGATGTTCACGCCTGCCAAGCAATTAGGCGAAGATGGATTCCTGGTATTCGCCGACTGCGCAGTTAATCCCTGTCCGACAGCCGAGGAGTTGGCACAGATAGCCGTTTCCACCGCCGAGACCGCCCGCACCATCGCAGGCATTGAGCCACGCGTAGCAATGCTGTCGTTCTCAACCAAGGGTAGTGCCAAGCACGAACTCATCGACAAAGTCACCGAGGCAACCCGTATCGCCAAGGAGCTGGCTCCGGATCTGATGCTGGACGGCGAACTGCAAGCCGATGCCGCTCTCATTGAGGCCGTTGGTGCCAAGAAGGCTCCGGGTAGCCCCGTTGCCGGCAAGGCTAACGTGCTCGTATTCCCCGACCTACAGGCCGGTAATATCGGTTACAAACTGGTAGAGCGTTTCTCGGGTGCCGATGCCGTTGGTCCTATCCTGCAAGGTATTGCTGCTCCGGTCAACGACCTCAGTCGTGGATGCAAGGTACAGGATATCGTGCAGATGGTTATTATCACCGCTAACCAAGCGATGAAGTAAGTTGATAGATGATAGTTGAAAATTGATAGTTGAAAATTGAGAATTATGAAGATATTGGTTTTGAACTGCGGAAGTAGCAGTATTAAGTATAAGCTCTTTGAGATGGAAACCCGCACCGTTATGGCGCAAGGTGGTGTTGAGAAAATCGGTTTGCCCGACTCGTTCCTGCAAGTCAAACTGCCCGGCGGCGAGAAGGTGCGCATCGAGAAATCCATGCCCGAGCATACCATCGGTATTCGTCTGATTCTAGATACGCTGACCGATGAGAAAATCGGTTGCATCAAATCGCTCAACGAGATTAACGCCGTTGGACACCGCGTCGTACACGGTGGTGAGAAGTTCAATAAGTCCGTTCTGCTGACGCCTGAGGTGCTGGAGATGGTGGACCGCTGCTCGGAATTGGCCCCGCTGCACAACCCCGCCAACCTGAAGGGTATTGCGGCTATCTCGGAAACCCTGCCCGGCGTTCCGCAGGTAGGCGTGTTCGATACTGCTTTCCACCAAACCATGCCCGACGAGGCCTACATGTACGCCATCCCCTACGAACTGTATGAGAAATACGCCATCCGCCGCTACGGTTTCCACGGCACGAGCCACCGCTACGTATCGGCTCGCGCGTGCGAGTTCCTGGGCATCAAGCCCGAAGGCATCAAGATGGTAACCGCTCATATCGGCAACGGTGGTAGCTGCACAGCCGTGCTGGATGGTAAGTCTATTGATACATCCATGGGGCTAACGCCGCTGGAAGGCCTGATGATGGGTACGCGTTCCGGTGATTTAGACCTGGGGGCTGCTACCTTTATCATGGATAAGGAGAAATTGACGACCGAACAGTTCTCGAACCTGGTGAACAAGAAATCGGGTCTCTACGGCATCAGCGGCGTATCCAGCGACTGCCGCGACATCGAAGCCGCCATCAATGCCGGCAATAAGCGTGCAGACCTCGCTCGCCGTATGTTCATCTACCGCGTGAAGAAATATATCGGAGCCTATGCCGCAGCAATGAACGGCCTGGATGTACTGGTCTTCACCGGCGGTATCGGTGAGAACGACGGCTATATCCGCGGCGAAGTGCTGAAGGGGCTGTCGTACCTCGGCATCCGTTTCGACGAGCAACTGAATCGCACCACCCGCGGCGAAGAGATGCTCCTCTCCACACCGGATAGCAAGGTTAAGGTCTGCATCATCCCTACCGATGAGGAGCTGATGATTGCACTTGATACAGAAGCACTCGTGTAAGCCAAGGCCCGGGCTATATAGTAGGGCTAATTGAAATTTATCACTATAAAAAGATTGATGTCTTGAAACCGATTATTTATCAACTGATGCCGCGCACGTTCACCAATTTTAACGAAACGCGGCAAAAGAACGGAAGCCGTGAGGAGAACGGTTGCGGCACCTTTAAGGCTATTGGCCCTAAGGTGCTGCAACAAATCAAAGACCTCGGTGCAACCCATGTCTGGTACACGGGCGTTATACGTCATGCTACAGCGGAATATAACACACCTTCAATTACCAAAGGCAAGGCCGGAAGTCCGTACGCCATCACCGATTACTACGATGTAGATCCCGACTTGGCTGTGGATCAAAACAAGCGTATGGAGGAATACGAGGCTTTGATTCGACGCACGCATAAGGCCGGTCTGTTTGTCATCATGGACTTTGTGCCCAATCATGTGGCACGTGAGTATAAGTCGCTATGCAAACCCAAAGGCTGCCGTGACCTGGGCGAAGGTGACCATCCCGAATGGGCATTTTCGCCGCTCAATAACTTCTACTACATTCCGGGTGAACGTTTTGCTCCGTCGTTTGACATCAACGGCTACGAAGAATACCCCGCCAAAGTAACCGGTAACGACTGCTTTACCCCCCATCCGTCCGTCAATGATTGGTATGAGACCATCAAGCTCAACTACGGCGTACACTACATGGGTGGTGGCGAGAAACAGTTTGACCCCATACCCGACACCTGGAATAAGATGCTCCAGATTCTCAATTTCTGGGCTCGCAAGGGTATAGATGCCTTCCGCGTAGATATGGCGGAGATGGTACCTATTGAGTTCTGGCGGTGGGTTATTCCGTACATGCATTCCTTCTTTCCGGAGCTGCAGTTTATCGGCGAGTGCTACAATCCCGACCTCTACCGCTCGTTTCTGGATGCCGGTTTCGACTACCTCTACGATAAGGTTGGTATGTACGACTACCTGCGTGGTGCTACATCGAAGAACTGGCCTGTATCGGGCATCACCGGTCAGTGGCAGAGCACCGATGATATCCGTCACCGCATGGTCTATTTCATGGAGAACCACGACGAGCAACGTATCGCCAGCGGTTTCTTCTGCGGACGCGGACGCTGTGCCGAACCAGCTATGATTGTGACCGCTACACTCGGAACAAACCCCGTGCTTATTTGGGCGGGACAGGAACTGGGTGAGAAAGGTATGGACTCAGAAGGCTTCAGCGGCATGGATGGTAAGACTACCATCTTCGACTACTGGGGGGTTAAGTCCCTACAGGCATGGGCTAACAAGGGCAAATGGGATGGCAAGGACTTGGACGAAGAGCAGTTAGAGCTCCGCAATTTCTACCACCGCCTCCTCAACATCGCTCGCAGCAACCGTGCTGTGACGGAGGGCATGATGTACGATTTGGAGTATGCCCAAGGCGAAGGATTCGATAGACATGAGGAATATGCATATATCCGTAAGTACGAGGATGAGGTGCTGCTGTTTGTGCTCAACTTCCACGACCGCGAATTACCCACAACAGTACGTATTCCGCGTGAGGCATTTGAGTGCCTCGGGCAGAAAGAGTACAGCAAGGCTGTTGCTGAAGACCTGCTGACCGGTACTATCCTGACATCCGTCAGTCCTAAGGGTCGCGCAGTAGGTTATATACCCTTCAACTCCGAGGAACCCATTCAACTGACGTTGCCCGCCTGGACGGGTGTGATACTGAAGATTAGCCCCAAGAAATAAGCCGTGATAGAAGCTATCCTACATAAGGTCACTACATTCCTGCGACTGATTCGCTGGTACAACCTCCTTTTCATTCTTATCCTTATATGGGTGATGGAGAAGTGGGTTGCTGTGCCGTTGCTTGGGCCGTGGGGAGAACAGATTCCAACGTGGATGCTGCTCTTGATGATGGGCGCTGTCGTGTGCATCGCGGCGGGCGGCTACGTCATCAACGACTATTTCGATATCAAAATAGACCGAATCAACCGACCGGAACGACTCATCGTATCCAATACGGTGACCAAGACCGAGGCTATGTGGACCTTCCGCATATTGACCATTATCGGCATTATCCTGGGGCTCGGGCTCTCATGGCTGGTGCATAGTTCTTCGCTTGCGCTTGTTTTTGTGCTCGTGCCTGGACTGTTGTGGTTCTATTCTGCCTCGTACAAACGCCAGTTTCTGATTGGTAACCTCATTGTGTCGCTGGCGGCTTCGGTCACGCCCATGGTCGTGGCGATAACCAATGTAGCCATTCTGAGACTGCGATTCCCCGACCTTTTGGACTACACCACCCTGGTACACGATCTCTATGCATGGATAGGTGGGTTTGCATTCTTTGCATTCCTGACGACTTTCGTGCGTGAGATAATCAAGGACTTGCAGGATGCACCCGGTGACCGCGAATTAGAGTGCCATTCGCTGCCTGTGGTCATCGGCACAATGCCGACCAAGATTGTCGTCACCATTCTGACAATCATTATTATGGCATCCGTCTTGTACCTGAATTTCGCAGTAGTGCCATTTCCGCACGGCTTTACCGACCTCTCGACACGTTTTGCACTATACGGCCTTGCCGTGCCAATGGCATGCTCGCTATGGTTGGTATGGGCAGCGCGCATTGAGAGCGATTACCGCATGCCCCAACTGGTGTGGAAATTTATCATGTTTATCGGAGTCATGTACGCCTTTGTAATCCATAGCCAATGCTGAACCTACACGGACATACCATCCTTCTGGCCAGCCATTCGCCGCGAAGGCGCGAACTGCTACAAGGTCTGGGTCTGCCTTTTCGCTCGGTGAGTGTAGAGGCGGATGAATCCTACCCTGAGACGCTACGCGAGGGAGATATACCTATGTATATAGCGCGTGCGAAGGCGCGCGCATACGCGACACTGAGTCCGACGGAGATACTCCTTACCGCTGACACCATCGTATGGAGCGAGGGAACTATGCTGGGCAAACCCGCCAATGAGGACGATGCCCGCCGTATGCTGCATATGCTAAGCGGACGGACGCATCAGGTCTATACCGCCGTATGCATGAACTGGCTGGATGCCAACGGTGTCTGCCACGATGATAGCTTTGTGGATAAGACTGACGTCACCTTCCGCCCTATCACCGATGAGGAGATAGACTACTACATTACTACTTTCCGCCCCCTCGATAAAGCCGGTGCATACGGTATTCAGGAGTGGATAGGTTACGTAGGAGTAACAGGCATCAACGGATGCTATTTCAACGTCATGGGATTGCCTCTGCAACCCCTATATGCAATGCTAAAGAATTGGAGCCTACATTATAACGCATGACGACTGCTGACTACATAGAAGCTTTCCGCACGAGCAATCAAACTGTCATCCGGCAGTTCTACAATCGATACCGTTCGGAGTTCTTCCTTCAGGTGGGAGCGCCGTTCAACATCACCGATGAAGACCTGCTGGCCGACGTGTGGCAAGACTCCGTCATACGCCTATGGCAACTCATCGGCGATGGTCGTCTGACCGAGGAACGACTGGGCAACAAGACGCTGATGGCCTTCTTGGTAGGGATAGGGGAAAAGGCAATGTACGAAAACCTGCGCAAACTCAAAGAGCAAAACCTACCGGACCCCGATATGCAGCACGAAGATACGGATGAAACGATGCGCTACTATGACAAGAACGAACAAATGGAGACCGTGCGCGAAGTCGTCTGGAATATGCCTAACCCTTGTCGCCAATTGCTGGTTCATTTCTATTGGGACGAACTTGATTTTGCGACCATTGCCACGCGCATGAACTACTCCAATGCGGATAGCGCCAAGTCACAAAAGGCCAAGTGTATGAAGAAATTGATGATAGCGCTAAAAAAATACATATAGCAGGTTACCTTTGCCTTCTATAATGACATGATGAATAGAATGAAAGATTTGGAACAAAATATTGTTGATGCCGTTCGCGCATACGGACTCAAAGAGATGCTTCGCGATGAGGAAACAGCGATTAGAGCCGGTCGTATTCGCAAGCTCCGTTTCAAGCACCTCGGATGGTCTTCGGCAGCTATCATGGGTATCGCAGCGCTGGCACTTCTGCTTATCGCACTGCCTACAATGAACCGCATGCGACACTACGCCGACTCCTATGCAAAGGCCATACAGGAAGTAGGTTGCTCGCGCGGCGAACCAAATCTGAAGGGAAACGAATTACTACTGATGCAAGCCGCAGAAGCGATGGCTGAAGGTGATTGGAACACAGCAGAACGCTATTCCGAAACAGTCATGATGGCATTAGATGGACAAATCGCTACCGAAGACGAACAGGAACTGTACGAACAAGCCGAATGGTACTACACCATCACCCTGATGCACAACGGGCAATACCTGAAAGCTCATAGACTACTCCGCCGCATCGAACAAAGACAAGGCATATACGCCACCCGGGCGGCACAGGTAAGGTAACAGAGGCCCCCGACAACGAACTAAAACGACACATGACAAATAATAATATTAACCACTTAAAATTTTAAGAACAATGAAAAAGTTAATGATTTTTGCCTTCGCTATGCTTGCGATGGTATCTTGCCAAAAGTCTGCCCAGCAGGCTAACGTAGCCGACAAAGATGCTGCGGCTACGATGGTAAACGCCTCGGTTTCCAATTGGGAACTGGCACAACGCTTGGCTAACTACGGCTACGAGAACGAAGCTGCAGGCGCTCTCGTAGAAGCAGCCGACATCTTGGTTTCAATCCCCGTTGTCAAAGCCGAAATCGGTAAAGAGGAACCCGTTGGTACAGCTCCCACCGAGACAAAAGCCGAGAAAGCTCCGCTCAGCGTGGATAAGCTGCTGGCTGACGCTTCGGAATTAACCGAGGATGCTGCTATCCTCTCGCGCATTGAGAGCATCAAGGGCCGTCAGGCTATGATGGCTGAGATGGAAGGTACACGTGGTGCCGTAGGTGGCGCACAAGTACTGAGCGACATGGTCTATAGCAACGGTGAACAAATGTTCTTCTGCGATTTCTACGCACACCAAGTGGCTATGGTAGCCCTCGTAGGTGACGGCGACTCTGACCTGGATCTCTTCATCTATGACCAAAACATGAACCTTGTGACTGAGGATGCCGGCTACGACTTCGACTGCCTCTGCACCTGGACTCCCGCATGGACCGGACGCTTCTACATGAAGGTCGTAAACCGTGGTAACGTGTACAACCGTTTCACCTTGGCTACCAACTAAGCCCCATGGCATCAGAAGATAAAAAAAGGGACCGCAAAGGCCTCTTTTTTTTGCATATGTCAGAAAAAAGCAGTACCTTTGCACGATTTTTTTATGTACTAATATGAAGAATATACTCATTACCCTTCTGGCGGCAGCAATGCTTACCGCCTGCGCTCGCAAGGCAGAACAAACCGGCGAAGCTATTTATGACAGGTCGGACTTTGTGGAAGTAACCGAAGTCATACCCGATGCCATCCTCGAAATCCGATACTACAGCACCTACAATTTTGTAGGCACACGTATCGACGGTTACACCCGCCCATTGGCTCTACTGACAAGACAAGCAGCAGACTCACTCAAAGCCGTTAACGACGAACTGAAAGCCCGAGGCTACCGCATCAAGATCTGGGACACGTACCGTCCGCAACGGGCAGTCAACCATTTCATCCGCTGGGCAGAGGACCTACAAGACACCGCCATGAAAGCTATTTTCTATCCGATGGTGGACAAGAGTCTGCTGTTTGAGCAGGGCTATATCTACGCACGCTCCAGCCACAGCCGCGGCTCAACGGTTGATCTCACCCTTCTGGATGCAGCCAGCGGCCGGGAAGTGGAAATGGGTTCGCCCTTTGATTGGTTCGGCGAAGAGAGCCATCCTGACTATGCAGGAAATGGTCTTCCCTTTTCAACCTGCAGTATTCAGGAGATTCAGGCCAATAGACATCTTCTACACGATGCTATGATACGCCACGGATTCGAGGGCATCGACAGCGAGTGGTGGCACTTCACATTGGCAAATGAACCTTACCCCGATACGTATTTCGATTTTGAAGTGAAGTAAAATAGAGAGTCTAAACTATAAATTTGCAAAAAAGTGCCCAAAAATTTGCGTATGTGCAATTTTTGTCGTAATTTTGCAGGCTAATTTAATTTGCCATAGTATGGCAATATGAAATTACCACAAAACGAATTATGCAAAACATACGAAATATAGCTATTATCGCCCATGTGGACCACGGTAAAACGACTCTCGTGGACAAGATGCTCTATACCGCCAAGGCGGTCAAAGAGGCACATGGTGAATTCCAGGAACAGAAAGAGCTTATTCTGGACAACAATGAGTTGGAGCGCGAACGCGGAATCACCATCTTGGCTAAAAACGTAGCCATTGATTACAAGGGCACCAAAATCAACATCATCGACACTCCGGGTCACGCAGACTTCGGCGGTGAGGTGGAACGCGTACTGAATATGGCCGACGGCGTACTGCTGCTGGTGGACGCCTTTGAAGGCCCCATGCCGCAGACCCGCTTCGTGCTACAGAAAGCGCTGGAAATGAACCTGAAACCCATCGTGGTCATCAACAAGGTGGATAAACTCAACTGCCGTCCGGACGAGGTACAGGAAGCCGTGTTTGACCTGATGGTTAACCTCAATGCAACGGACGAGCAGCTCGATTTCCAAACCATATACGGTTCGGCTAAGAATGGCTGGATGTCTACCGACTGGCACAAACCCACCACGGACATCACCGCACTGATGGATGCCATCATCGAGTACATCCCTGAACCGGAGGTTTTGGAAGGTACACCGCAGATGCTGATCACCAGTCTGGACTACAACCCCTACGTAGGCCGTATAGCCGTGGGGCGCGTACACCGCGGCACGCTGACCGACGGACAAACAGTTACCTTGGCCAAGAAAGATGGCAGTCGCATCAAGACCAAAATCAAGGAACTACACACCTTCTCGGGCATGGGGCACATTAAGACCGACGCCGTTTCATCGGGCGACATCTGCGCCCTAATTGGTATTGACGGCTTTGAGATAGGCGACACCATCTGCGATGCGCTGCAACCCGAACCGCTGCAACCCATTGCCATCGACGAACCGACTATGTCTATGGTATTCACGATAAACGATAGTCCGTTCTTCGGACAGGAAGGTAAGTTCGTCACCTCGCGCCATATTCACGAACGCCTGCAGAAGGAATTGGAGAAAAACCTCGCCCTGCGTGTAGAGAAGAACCCGAACGAGGACGTATGGCACGTATATGGTCGGGGTGTATTGCACCTGAGCGTACTCATTGAGACCATGCGCCGCGAAGGCTACGAACTGCAGGTGGGTCAACCGCAGGTTATCATCAAGACCATTGACGGCGTCAAATGCGAGCCCATAGAGCAACTGACGGTAAACACACCGGAGGAATGCTCGGGTAAGATTATCGAATACGTCTCCACCCACAAGGGCGAGATGACCAAGATGGAATTGATAAACGACCGCGTACAGTTAGAGTTCGAGATTCCCTCGCGCGGTATCATCGGTATGCGTACCTACGTGATGAACGTTTCAGCCGGCGAGGCCATCATGGCACATCGTTTCCTGGAATTCCAACCTTATAAGGGCGAGATTGAGAAACGCACCAACGGCAGCCTCATCGCCATGGAGTCCGGTACGGCCTATGCCTATGCCTTAGATAAGCTACAGGATCGCGGTAAGTTCTTCATCTACCCCCAAGAGGAAGTGTATGCAGGGCAAGTCGTAGGCGAGAACGCCAAGGAAGGCGACATTGTCATCAATGTGACCAAGTCGAAGAAACTGACCAACATGCGTTCCAAATCCGCTGACGACAAGGCTGTATTGCCGCCACCGGTCATCTTCTCGCTGGAGGAAGCATTGGAGTACATCAAGGAGGACGAGTATGTGGAGGTGACACCCACCCATATGCGACTGAGAAAGATTATACTGGATGAGTTGGAGCGCAAACGCGCGTCAAAGAATTAATAGGAAATTAAGAATTAAAAATTAGAAATAATGCAAATTAACTTATCAGAAATTAAAGACCAGCAGGCCGTTCTGACCATGACGATGGAGCCTGCAGATTACCAGTCAGCAGTAGATAAAGAACTGCGTCAACTTCGCCAGAAAGCCAATATTCCGGGTTTCCGCCCCGGCATGGTGCCCCTGGGATTGGTAAAAAAGATGTACGGCAAAGGGGTGATGGCTGAGGTGCTCAACCGCGAAATCGGTGTGCAACTGCAGAAATACATTGAGGAACAGAACCTTAACGTCCTTGGAGATCCCCTGCCCAATGAGGAGCAGACTCCCGCTATTGATTTCGACAATCAGGATACCTTCACGTTTGCGTTTGATGTCGCCATCGCGCCCGAATTTGATGCGCTGCTCAACGGCCGCAACAAACTGACGCGTTATACCATCACCGTCACCGACGAAATGGTGAACCGTCAGGTTGAGACTTACGCCAGCCGATTCGGTGAATACGTCGATGTAGATGATGTACAGGAAGGCGATGTGCTCAAGGGACGGATGACCGAGCAGAAAGAGAATGGTATCGTCAAGGAAAATGCGATTCTCAACCCGCAATATATGATGCAGGACCCGGACACTAAGAAACAGTTCATCGGTGCTAAGAAGGGTGATGTCATCACCTTCAACCCCATGAAGGCATTCGGCTCGGAAGTAGAGGTGGCTTCGCTGCTGGATATCAAGAAAGAGGAAGCCAAGGAACTGACCTCTGATTTCACCTTTGAGATTCAGAACGTGACTCGTCATCAGAACGCCCCGATTGACGGCGAACTGTTTGCCAAAGTCTATGGCGAGAATAACATTCAAGACGAAGCTGACTTCCGCGCTAAAGTGAAAGCCGAAATTGAGCAAAACATGCGTCAAGACAGCGATTATAAGTTCGGTCTTGACGCCAAGGCTGCCGTGATGAAGAAGCTGGAGAAACTCAACTTCCCGGAGAACTTCCTGCGCCGTTGGGTAAAGACCAACAACCCCAAACTGACCGACGAACAGCTGGATAAAGAATTCCCCCAGATGCTCGACGAACTAAAATGGCACCTCGCTAAAGAGCAACTGCTCAAGCACTTCGACATCAAGATTGAAAAAGAGGATGTAGAGGCATATGCTAAAGAAGTAGCCCGCATGCAGTTTATGCAATATGGTCTGATGCACGTCGAAGACCAGTATCTGACCAACTATGCGCAGGAGATGATGAAGAAGGAAGACCAACTTCGCGCACTCGTAGAGCGCTGTGCCGAGCAGAAGATTTACAAAGCTCTGGAAGGCGTAGCGAAGGTGGAAGAACAGGCCATCTCGCACGAGGATTTCGGAAAACTATTTAACGAGTAAGGACCGCTTCTTACTTTCGCAGAAAGTTATCCTTGCATCCTTATTCAACAATAATGAAACATCTGCATTTCATAGCTATCGGTGGCGCTGCCATGCATAATTTGGCATTGGCTGTAGCACAAAAGGAAGGATATATCGTGACAGGGTCGGATGATGAGATATTCGACCCTGCCCTCACGCACCTTCGCGATGCAGGACTGCTGCCTACAGAGATGGGGTGGCACCCCGAACGCATCACACCGGATATTGATGCCATTATCCTCGGCATGCATGCTCGCGAGGACAATCCCGAATTGGTGAAAGCCCGCGAACTGGGACTAAAGATATACTCCTTCCCCGAGTATCTCTACGAACAGACACGGGATAAGATACGCATCGTAGTAGCCGGTTCGCACGGCAAGACCACTACCACAGCTATGATTCTATACGCCCTTAGCCACCTCGGCATCGAGGCAGACTACATGGTAGGAGCTCAGATAGAGGGGTTCGAACGCATGGTACGCCTGAGTGATACCGCTCGGTATGCCGTGTTCGAGGGCGATGAATACCTGACTTCACCGCTGGATTTGCGCAGCAAGTTCCTATGGTATCACCCACACGTAACCATCATCACGGGCATCGCATGGGATCATATCAATGTGTTCCCGACCTTCCCCGAATACGTGGATACCTTCCGCAAATTGGTGGACACCATTGAACCGAACGGCACACTGATTTACTTTGCAGGCGATAACAACTTGCAGCAAATCGCCACGCGTGCGCGTAAAGATATAAGGTGTATCCCCTATTCCGGATATACCGGCGATGTAGAGATGCAGGTCTTCGGCCGGCACAACATGCAGAACCTGGAAGCCGCATGCCACGCGTGCGAGGTCATCGGTATCTCGGCTGACGATTTCTACCGCACATTAGCCTCGTTCAAGGGAGCAAGCAACCGGCTGGAGTTGATCTGCCGGACCAAGAATTCGGTGGCATACAAGGATTTTGCGCATGCGCCATCCAAACTGCGTGCTACCATCAATGCAGTGCGCGAACGCTACCCCGACAAGGAACTCATCGCCTGCATGGAATTACATACCTTCTCCAGCCTTATGGCGGACTTCCTACCTCAGTACCGAGGCTGCATGGCAGAGGCCGACCGTGCATTGGTCTATTTCAACCCCAAGGTCATTGAGCACAAACGCCTGAAGCCCATTACCGCCGAAGAGGTCTGCCTTGCTTTCGGCACGGACAATGTGAAGGTTTTTACCGATAGTCAGACGCTTCAGAGTGAACTAAGCCGACTGGTTCCCTCCCTCGCGGGGAAACCGAAAGGAGTTTCACTACTGATGATGTCCAGCGGCACTTTCGATGGCATTGATGTGAACAACTTTGCACAGCAACTACTAAACGCCTAAACGATGGATAAACAGCAGAAACGTGATTACCTCTATATGCGCATGGCGCAAACGTGGTCTGAGAACAGTTATTGCATCCGACGGCAAGTAGGAGCGCTGTTGGTAAAGGACAATATGATTATCTCCGACGGCTACAACGGCACGCCTTCGGGCTTTGAGAACCACTGCGAGGACGAAAACAATGTGTCTAAGCCCTATGTGCTTCACGCCGAAGCAAACGCCATCACCAAGGTGGCACGCTCACACAACTCCTCTGAAGGAGCAACCCTCTATGTCACCACCTCGCCCTGCATGGAATGCTCCAAACTCATTATACAATCCGGCATCAAGCGGGTCGTCTATGGCGAGACCTACCGCATCACCGATGGTTTAGACCTGCTCAAACGCGCACGAATACAGGTAGACTATCTGCCGACCGAGAACCCATAACCGAAAACCGAGAACCGAAAACCGAGAACCCATAACCGAATATGAAGAAATACCTCCTACCAACCGTTACCGTCATAGCCCTGATGTTGGGTTTCCTGATTGGCAATGCTATCTCCAACAAGGCTAACGCACAGCGTTTCATCATCCAAAACGGGCAGATCATCTCTGCGCCTTCGTCCAAGGTGGACAACCTGCTGCAACTCATGGAACACGCCTATGTGGACCCACTCAATATCGACTCCATCACCGACGAGGCGATGCAGGAGTTGGTGAAGCGTCTGGACCCCCACTCCGCCTATATTCCGAAGGAAGACCTCGAGCGCGTCAATAGCGAGCTGTCGGCATCCTTCTCCGGTATCGGTGTGCAATTCACCATCCAGAACGATACCGTCCGCATCGTGGCTGTTATCGCCGGTGGACCATCTGAGGGCGTGGGTATCTTGGCAGGCGACAAACTGGTCGAAGTCAACGACTCGTCATTTACCGGCAAGAAGATGACAAACGAACGCGTGATGTCCACCCTGCGCGGTGAAAAGGGCACGGAGGTAAAACTCGGCATAAAGCGTAACGGCACCGATGAACTACTCCACTTTACGGTGACACGAGGCGATATACCCGTTCATAGTGTGGATGCCAAGTTCCTCATTGCCGGCAACATCGGTTTTGTGCGTGCTAATAAGTTCGGCGAGAAGACGTATATGGAGTTCCTAAACGCCCTCAACGAACTCAAGGCACAAGGAGCCACCTCCTACATCGTGGACCTCCGCGAGAACTCGGGCGGCTTTATGGATCAAGCCATCCGCATGGCGAATGAATTCCTTTCAGCCGGCGACCTCATCGTCTATTCCGCCGGACGAGCTTACCCGCGTTACGAAGCAAAAGCCGATGGCACCGGACGATTTAAGAATGTACCACTCGTTGTCCTCATCGACGACTTCTCGGCTTCGGCCAGCGAGATTTTCTCAGGCGCTATGCAGGATAATGACCGCGCTACGATAATCGGACGACGCTCATTCGGCAAGGGACTTGTTCAGCAACAGATTCCTTTTGACGACGGCAGCGCCATACGGCTAACCGTAGCTCGCTACTACACACCCTCCGGACGATGCATCCAGAAACCCTATAAACTCGGTGATCAGGAAGACTACGCGCAAGACCTCCTGGCACGCTTCGAACACGGCGAGTTCTTCTCGGCAGACAGCATTCAATATGGCGACACCACCGTTTACCGCACCAAACAGGGACGTATCGTCTATGGCGGCGGAGGTATCATGCCGGATATCTTCGTCGGTCGTGACACGTCACGCTATACACCATGGTTCAACCGCGTGTCTAACCTCGCCTATACCTATCAGTTTGCCTTCAATTATACCGACAAACACCGCAAGGAATTAAGCCGCTATAAGGATTGGCAATCGCTCGAGAAACACCTTCTGCAGGCCAATTGGGTAGAGGAGTTTATCACCTTCGCTCAGGAAAAGGGTATCGAACCCAAACGCGATGAAATAGCCAAATCACGTCCCCTGCTGGTGCGTATCGTCAATGCCTATATCGTGCGTAACATACTCGGCGATGAAGGCTTCTTCCCACTCTATGAACGCGACGACGAAATCACACGGCGAGCGGTATTAGAACTGCAAAAATAGGTACATAAAACATAAAAAATGCAATTTTCATCTGCTAAAATGAATTTTATTGGCAAAAAATTTGCATATATCATCAAAAAAATGTAATTTTGCAGACTAATTTGCAGGAGAATGCCATTTTTGGCATCTTTTGCTGTGCAGGTTCGGTAGCTCAGTTGGATAGAGCAACAGCCTTCTAAGCTGTGGGTCGCGGGTTCGACTCCCGCCCGAATCACAAATAATAGTTTAAACGAAGTTTAGACATGCGTCAATTAAAAATTACCAAATCAATCACCAACCGTGAATCCGCCTCGCTGGATAAGTACCTACAAGAGATTGGACGCGAGGACTTAGTCACGGTGGAGGAGGAAGTGGAATTGGCCGGACGTATCCGCAACGGAGACCGAGCAGCACTGGATCGCCTGACAAAGGCAAACCTGCGTTTCGTTGTTTCTGTAGCTAAACAGTACCAAAACCAGGGATTGAGTCTGCCCGACTTGATTAATGAAGGTAATCTGGGACTGATAAAAGCTGCTGAGAAATTCGATGAGACACGTGGTTTTAAGTTTATCTCATACGCTGTGTGGTGGATCCGACAATCGATACTTCAGGCATTGGCCGAACAAGCGCGTATCGTGCGTCTACCCCTCAACCAGGTAGGGTCCCTAAACAAAATCAACAAGGCTTATCAGCGCTTCGAACAAGAACATGAGCGCAAGCCCAGTGCCGAAGAATTGGCAGAAGAGTTGGACATACCCGTTGAGAAAATAGCAGATACGCTCAAGATGTCCGGACGTCATGTCAGCGTGGACGCTCCGTTCGTAGAAGGTGAGGATAACAGCCTCATAGACGTTATGGTCAATGAGGATTCTCCGAACGCCGACCGCGGACTGATAAACGAGTCTTTGCGACGCGAGATTGACCGCGCGCTTACAGGACTTACACCACGTGAAGCTGACATCCTGCGCAAGTTCTTCGGCATCGGCGTACCCGAGAAAACGCTTGAGGAAATAGGTATCGACCTCGACCTCACCCGTGAACGTGTACGTCAGATTAAGGAGAAAGCAATCCACAAACTCCAGATGAGCAGTCGCAGCCGCGTACTCAAAACCTATTTGGGATAACGGGAAGACCCCGTCTATTCAGTAAGGACACAGCCAAAAGCCGTGTCCTTTTTCTATCAGAATAACGATAACTGATCATCCACCGGCCGCGATGACTCGGGCACCGCATTGGTAATGGTGAAAGGTACATCAATGGTGGGCGGCTCCGGCGATTTCGTAGGTTCAGCCGCTTCTGCGGATTCAGTCTGCTCTGCTGGTTTCGGTGACTCAGTTGGCATTTCCTGCTCTTCCGGTTCTTCCGTCTCTTCCGGTTCCTCGGGTTCTGGCGGAGCAGGTGTGATATCTTCTATCGATGCCACATCAAGCGTGGTAAAGCGTTTTCCACGCGCCTTTGGCGACTTGACATCAATAAAATCAGCCATCACAATCTCCTGAGGACCATGCACACCATCCGAGAATGTGATACGGAAGATGGCTTCCTCACGATCGGAGAGCACCACCATCCGGTTATCCGGGTTCTCACCCAACATATTCTGCGGTTTGAGTTGTGCATCCAGCTGGAATCGCTTGCCGTAATAGTAGCCTAATTCGGCATTCCAGAGCGCCAAAGACCAAATCTTCTCGGGCCGGAAGAGCTCTATGCGCCATATATTACGGTCAAAATGTGCCGTTTCCTCAAAGGTCGTCAGGTAATAATCACCGGTCGTAGTGATAACCAGTACGCGGTCCTCATCTTGGAACTCACCTAAATACATGCCTTGAGCATCGTAATTGATGCGCAAAATATCGGGATCAAACCACACCTTGCGGCCACCTAAGGTCGAACGTCCTTTTTGCTTTAAGGTAATGGATTTGACTTCGTACTTCGTCAGCACGTTGCCTCGCGCGGAGCGGCTCTTAACAGCCAACTCACTCAAGTCTTTGTTGACTTCCAAATTCTTGAGATGAAGCTGCGGCTTCAGTGACACGCGTATAACCTCCGCCTCTCCGTTCGGATTGGCAGTAAAATAGACGATACGACTGCCGGGTTTACCCTGCGTAAGGTCATATTCCTTGTCACGCGCCACTCCGGTCACAAAGAAACGCTTCATGTAGCAGATTCCGCCCTTTCCATCGCGATAGACCACATTATAGATGGTACGCGTATCATTCTTCTTGAAGATGGCTATATGCAAGATATCCGTGCCCACGAATATCTTCTCCGCCACACGCACTATCTTGTACTTTCCGTCGCGGTGGAAGATGATAATATCATCTATGTCCGAGCAATTGAAGAGGAACTCATCCTTCTTCAATCCCGTACCGATAAAGCCGTCTTCGCGGTTGATATACAGTTTCTCGTTGGCCTCCACGACGGTCTTGACGTTGATATTGGCAAAGTTGCGTACCTCAGTGCGGCGCGGGTATTTGTCGCCGTATTTCTTCTTGAGCGACTCAAACCAATTCATCGTATATTCCGTCAGGTGCTCCAGGTTATAGACGGTATCCTTGATCTTACGGTTGATATCCTTCATCAGTTCATCCGCCTTCTTGGTATCAAAACGGGTGATACGAATCATGCGTATCTCGAACAGTCGCTCGATATCTTCCCTCTTCACCTCGCGCAGCAGGCCGGGCTTGAACGGTTCCAAAGCCTTGTCAACGAACCGGATAAGTTTCTCCTTATCGGGCGCATTCTCATATTCGGGCTCCTTGTAGATACGATTCTCGATGAATATCTTCTCCAGCGATGTATAGAAATACTGCTCTTCCAACTCGCCTTTCTTGATCTCCAACTCCCATTTCAGCAGTGCTTTGGTGTTGTCCACCGACATCTTCAATAGGTCAGTGACGGTAGTGAAGACGGGTTTCTTATTCAGGATCACACAGCAGTTGGGCGAGATGCTTACCTCGCAGTCCGTGAAGGCGTAGAGGGCGTCAATGGTCTTGTCGGACGAGGCACCGGGAGCCAGCTGTACAACGATACGCGCCTCCTCGGCGGTAAAGTCATCTACCTTGCGGATCTTGATTTTTCCCTTCTCCTGCGCCTTCAGAATGGTCTCGATAATCTTAGAGGTCGTGGTGCCATAGGGTACCTGCGAGATGATGAGTGTCTTGTTATCATCCGCCTTGGTAATCTTCGAGCGGATTTTGACTATCCCACCGCGCTCACCATCGTTGTATTTCGACACATCGATCTCACCGCCCGTGGGGAAATCCGGGTAAAGTGTGAACTCTTCACCCTGCAGATAGGCCATTGAGGCATCACATAGTTCGCAGAAGTTATGGGGCAGTATCTTAGAGTTCAGGCCGACGGCAATACCTTCTACACCCTGCGCCAAGAGCAAAGGAAACTTGACGGGCAGATGTATCGGCTCGGCTTTTCGGCCGTCGTACGACTGCATCCAATGTGTTGTCTTGTCGTTAAAGACAACCTCTAAGGCAAACTTGCTTAATCGTGCCTCGATATAACGCGGAGCCGCAGCACCGTCACCGGTCAGAATGTTACCCCAGTTTCCCTGGCAGTCAATCAATAGGTCTTTCTGGCCCAACTGCACCAAGGCATCGCCTATCGAAGCATCGCCGTGCGGATGATATTGCATGGTCTGACCTACTATATTCGCCACCTTGTTGTATTTGCCATCGTCCACACCCTTCATTGCATGCAGGATACGGCGTTGCACAGGTTTCAGACCATCCTCTACCGCGGGTACAGAGCGATCCAGGATGACATACGAGGCATAGTCCAGGAACCAGTCCTGGTACATACCTGTCAGGTGATATTTGACTGCGTCGTTAAACTCGGCCATTCAGCCTTCTCTTATTCTTTGGCAAAACGATTCAGCAAAACATATGCTACGATGCCGATAAACTCCAGCACGAGAGCACAAACCAGCAGCCAGTTCTGAGGCATTGCTGCACTATACACAATCAGGCAAATTACGCCCAAAAGAATCAGGATAATTCCAAGGTCTTTCATATATCAGAATTCGTTTTTATCGTTTTAACGTGCAAAGATACAAAAAAAAATACATTCGTGCAAATAAATCTTACTTTTTTTGCCTCATATGGTAATTATTTTGCATTTTTTCATACGAAAATAAAGGGCTCACCCTTTCGGGTAGCCCTTATTCTGTATTTTCCGCCTCATGTATTAGGCCAGCTTGTTGATATATACTGCCAACGAGCTCTTCAGATTAGCGGCCTTGTTGCGATGGATAATATTGCGCTTAGCCAACTTATCCAACATCGAACTAACCTTCGGCAGCATAGCTGCAGCGGCAGCCTTCTCAGTAGTAGCACGGAGATCGCGAACGGCATTACGAGCAGTCTTAGCATAGTAATGGTTGTGAGCCTTGCGGGTAGCCGTTTGGCGGATACGTTTCAGTGATGATTTGTGGTTTGCCATAAATGACTTTTTGTTTTGTACGCCTCGCGGCGTTTTTTATTGTTTTACTTCTATTTTCTGGTAGCCTATAGCAGAGTCGAACTGCTCTTTAGAGAATGAAAATCTCTCGTCCTAGCCGATAGACGAATAGGCCCTACTTTTACCGACCGCGATACCGCGTTGTCGAAAAAGCGTGCAAAATTACTACATTTTTTTGAATTGACCAAATTTTTTTTCAAAAAAGTGCATTTTTTTTGCAAAAATCTTCACTTTTCCCCATTTTCATCCTTTTTTCCCAAAAAATCAACCCATCATTCCATCATTCCATCAATCACATCGGGCCTCTTAGGATACCTCGCGGCGATGACTTGATAAAATTCACGATGGTATCGCGTTCGGTACTTTCCGGCAACTCGGCCATTACGTGCTCTACTGCTTGCGACACATTGTACATCGGGCTGAATATCAGGCGATAGACATCCTGTATCGCGTCAATCTGTTCGTGGGTGAAGTTACGGCGACGCAGGCCTACGGAGTTAATACCGCAATACGCTATCGGTTCGCGGGCTGCCAAGATATAAGGCGGTATATCCTTATTGATGCGGCTACCCCCCTGTATCATCACGTGACCGCCAATATGCGTGAACTGATGAACCAGAGTACCACCGCCGATTATCGCCCAGTCATCTACTACAACCTCGCCCGCCAACTGCGTAGCATTGGACATAATGATGTGATTGCCTAAACGACAATCGTGCGCTACGTGGCAATACGCCATAATCAGGCAGTCGTCACCTACTACCGTCTCACCCTTCGAAGCGGTTCCGCGGTGTACCGTGACAAACTCGCGAAGCGTGGTGCGGTCACCGATGCGGACATAGGTCTTCTCTCCTTTGAATTTCAGGTCTTGCGGTATTGCGCCGATAACGGCACCGGGAAATACGTGGCAGTTCTTGCCGATGCGCGTACCCGAACAAATGGTGACATTGCTGTCAATGATGGTACCCTCGCCGATTTCCACATCCTCTTCAATGCAGACAAAAGGGCCAATCTGAACCGACGGCGCTATCTTCGCCTCGGGATGAATATATGCTAATGCTTGTGTCATATTCAATTATCAACTATCAATTATCAATTATCAATTATCAACTATCAACTATCAATTACCAAATTTCTCAACTGTCTGCAGCACTGGGTGTTGAACGTGTGCCCCGGACGGGTAGCGATGATGCGCCCTTGGATTCGGCAACCTATCAACGACATATCTCCGATGAGATCCAGCAGTTTGTGGCGTGCCGGTTCGTTGGGATAGTTCAGTGGGCTCAGGTACCCTAACTTCGTGGCATCCATATGCGGCTGACCCAGTTTGTCGGCGATAAGGTCAAAACCCTCCTGCGACAGCGGCGTCTCGTAGATAACAAGGGCGTTTTTCAGGTCGCCGCCCTTGATTAGACCCATCCGCAAGAGCGGTTCTATCTCGCGCATAAAACAGAATGTACGGGCAGCTGACACCTCGCGCGCGTAATCATTAAGGTCATTGAGTTCTGCCCGTTGCTCCTGCAGCAGCCCTGTCGGGTAACGCAGCGTTACCTCCACCTCGTAGTGATCGGATGGCAACAGCAACATATGATTGCCGTGCTCCGAACGGTACTCTATCGGTTTCTCTACCACAAAGACCTTCTGTTCCGCATCCTGCTCTTCCAAGCCCACCTGTTGTATGGCTTGGACAAACATCCGCGCGCTACCATCCAGTATGGGCATTTCCGGGCCATCCAACACGATGAGGCAGTTATCCACCCCCATCGCATAGAGTGCCGACAAAGCATGCTCCACCGTACTGATTTTCCACTTACCGCGCTCTACGACGGTGCCCCTCTCCGTGGCTGAGACATACTCAGCCAACGCCTCATGCGTGGGTTGATTGGGCAAGTCCACACGGCGTAAACGAATACCCGTATTCTTGGCAGCGGGATAGAAGGTAGCATGGATATACAATCCGGTATGCAGTCCTTTCCCTTCGAACGAGAAACTATCTTTTAATGTATGCTGTTTCATGATTTTCCTTGTTGTTTAAAGCGCACTATAGCGCGTTTCCATTGATTGGCATCAAAGGCGGGCGAACCCATATATACGCCGGGTTTGCGGATATTGCCCGCTACACCGGACTGCGCACCGAAGATGCAGTTATCTACTATCTCTATATGCCCGGCGACTCCGACCTGACCTGTCAGGGTGCAGTGGTTACCGATTTTTGTACTGCCGGCCACCCCGACCTGCGCGCAGAGCACAGTAGATTCGCCTATCTGAACGTTATGGCCGATTTGCACTAAGTTATCCAGTTTGGTATTCTTTGCCACGCGTGTCTCACCCATCATGGCACGATCCACGGTTGTGTTAGCTCCGATCTCCACATCGTCCTCTATCACCACACGACCGATCTGGGGTATCTTGTGATAGACACCGGCCTTATCCGGCTCAAAGCCAAAACCATCGGCACCGATAACCACTCCCGCATGCAGGATGCAATCACGGCCTACCACGCAGTTGTAATACACCTTCACGCCCGGGTATAGAATCGTATTATCGCCGATCACCACATTATCTCCGATATAGACCTGCGGGTATATCTGTACGCCCTTACCGATTCGCGCGTTCCGTCCTATATACGCGAAAGCCCCGACATAGGCATCCTCAGGCACATCTACGCCTTCTGCCACAAAGCAGGGTTGCTCCACACCTTTTCGCCGCGGGTTGAGCGTCTCGGCTACCGTCTGCAGCAGTTGTGCCATCGCAGCGCGGGCGTTCTCCACCTTGATGAGCGTGGCGTTCGTTTCCGGCTGCGCATCGGCCGCCAGCAGCGATTCGGTTATCAGCACCACCGAAGCCTGCGTGTCGCGCAGCAGAGGCAGGTATTTCTCTTCGCATACAAAACACAAGTCACCCTCCCGGGCGGTCTCCAGTCCGCTTACATTACCTACCGCCTTCTCGCCGTCGCCCACAAGCGTTCCGCCGAGTAGCATGGCTATTTGATTGGCTTGAAATGTCATATTCTGTATTGAAATAAGTATAGTTTCTTCGGTTTGCGGGTCAGCGCTTTGAGGTCGAGTATCTCACTCGCCGACGCTATATCCCGTACTGTTCCGTCGTTGTAAAGGATATCGATGGAGTCATCCTTCTCCGAATAGGTATTGGAGGTGGATACGTGTTCCACAAAGCAATACTCCGCCTCATGCAGCGTAATGCCCAAGGTCTGCGCATAGTACGACCTCAGGGCCTCCTTCTCCACGTCCGAAAGCGGTTCGGTCAGCAGCCGCCCGCGGAAGAGACTCCTATTCGTAAACGCCGCACTCAGTAGCCTCAGCAACCTATCGCTGCAGTCCATCCAGGCTTTGATAGCCGATAGTACATCGGAGTCATCCAGCAGGGCATATTGCCGCATTGCCTCGCTGCCCAGCGTGAAGTCGGCGGCTGTAATCTTGTTGTACAGGAAGTAATGCAAAGCCGGCGAACAGAACAACTCCACGCCCTGCCCTGCCAACTCCTTGGCACGCATCAACACCTTGATAAGCAACTGCTCGGCGGCCACAGACGTCTTATGCAGATACACCTGCCAGTACATCAGCCGGCGTGCTACCAGAAATTTCTCTACGGAATAGATACCCTTCAGTTCCACGACCAATTTGTCATCCACCACATTGAGCATCTTCAGCAACCTTTCGCTGGCTACCCTACCCTCCTGTACGCCCGAGAAAAACGAGTCGCGACAGAGATAATCCATCCTGTCCACATCCAACTGCGAGGATATCAATTGGTGCAGAAAATGCCGGGGGTATTGGTTCTTGAATATCGCTATCGCCAGATCCAGCGGGCCATGGTAATCGTCCAACTGCAGCCGTCCCTCGGTCACCGATGACTGCAGGTCACGATTGATCTGCTCCATCATCAGCAGCGAGATCTCCTCATGCGTTATTCCGTCCACGAGCGTATGCTCCAGCACATGGCTGAATGGCCCGTGACCGATATCATGCAGCAGAATCGCTATCTGGGCAGCTATTGCTTCGCTCTCCGACAGCTCCACCCCTTTGCTTTTTAGCGTCGCCAAACCCTCCTGCATCAGGTGCATGGCACCTATTGAATGCAGAAAACGGCTGTGCATAGCTCCGGGATAGACAAAGTTGCTCAACCCCAACTGCCTTATGCGCCCCAGGCGCTGAACATAGGGGTGTTGCAACACATCATAGACCAACTCATTAGGTATGGTCAGGAAGCCAAATACCGGGTCATTTATTATCTTTCGTTTATTTGCCACTTACAAAAAAATATCAACTATCAACTATCAACTATCAACTGTCAACTATCGTACGGCTTTAGCCGATCGTTCGAGGCTTGCCGAGATAAGAACTATCAACTAACCGGCGGCTGGTAGTGATAGCCATCGTAGTCCTGTTCCTTCTTGGTGTCGTGATTGCTACCGAGATGCGGGAACTTCCATTTATCCCGGTATTGCCACCATAGTATCATCAGGCAGCCGAACAACATGCCGCCCAGATGCGCGAAATGGGCCACGTGGTCTATGCCCGCTATGCCGGCAAACAGTTCTATCACCGCATAACCTATTACAAATATGCGCGCGCGTATGGGTATGGGCACGAATAGCAAAAACATCTTAACATCCGGAAACAGCCATCCGAACGCCAACAAGATGCCGAATACTGCACCCGAAGCGCCTATTGTTACGGCCACCTCGCCGGGCGTGAACAACGCCCACACACCCAACTGAACGAGTGCAGCACCTATTCCGCATACCAGATAATAAATCAGGAACTTCCGCGCGCCCCACAGCTCCTCCAGAGCCGGACCGAACATCAGTACGGCAAACATATTGCAAAAGATATGCCCGAAATTGGCATGCATAAACATATACGTCAGGGGTTGCCAGATATGAAATACCCCGATGCCTGTGTTCCACAGACCCAACCACTGGGTCAGATAGATTCCCGAATACCGCTCCAGCAGCACATCTATAAAATAGACAATGAAATTAAGGAGCAATATATTTTTAGTTACTCTTGGTAAGTTTCTCATAATCGCTGCAAAATTACTACAAAAATTGCACATACGCAAATTTTCGGAGACTTTTTTGCAAAAATAGAGTGCAAACTCTATATTTTGGGAGGGATGATGGCGCTTATGCTCGCATAAAAGCGACATCATGCGTACCAAAATAGGGGGCTTCAACCCTTTTGCAAAAAAAGTTTCCGGAAATGGGGAACAGTATGTCCGGCAGGATGCGACTGTACTTTCGAAGGGTCCCTTTAGGGGAGTAGGTCGAAGTACAACAAAAATTGAATGATGGCGCTTATGCTCGCATAAAAGCGACATCATGCGTACCAAAATAGAGGGCGTAGCCCATTTGCAAAAAAGTGTCCGGAAATGGGGAACAGTATGTCCGGCAGGGTGCGAACGTACTTTCGAAGGGGCCCCATTCTATGAATGGGGTAGCATGTCGAAGTTACAACAAAAATTGCCCTTTTGCAAAAATAATCTGTCATCAGTCATCATCCTCGTCTGGTGAAAGGATGTAGTTATCTTCTTGCCATTTTTCAGACCAGGCGTCGAGGTCATCCACACCATTGAGGCGGAATTTGACTTTCTGCTTCCTGTTCCATAGCGTGCGCGACTGCAGATGCAGCAGGTTGCCGATATCCTCCGTATCCAGTCCTATGAGAGACAACGATAGATAACGAATATCCTCGTCGGTCAGACGCGGATATTCCTTGCGTAGCATCTCCGGTTTTTTTCCGTAGATTTTTTTGAATTCATTGCTGAAAGCCGTCCATCCTTTTTGGGAGTCCAGTAGGTACGAGTCGATGACGATACCAAGCCAATCAGGGCTGGCTTGTGGATGCTGTTCCAACTTTTTCTTAAGGTTGCCGATTAGTTGTATGCGGTCGTGCAGGGATTGGCAGAGCAGTTTCTTTTGCTCCCTGGCCTTGCGTTTCAGCATCTTCATTTTGGCGGCCTGCGCCTTCTGCCGCTCTTGGGCGGCCTGTGCTTGGGCTTCCGCCCGTTCCTGCTGTGCCCGAGCGAGGGCTTTCTCCTGCGCCAGCCGTTCGGACACCCGATGCTGCCGCTGAATAACCCATACGGCTGCGGCTGTCACCACCAGTAGGACAAGCAGAATAGCCCCTATGGTCATCCATAGCCGCTGTCGAGCGATAGTCAGGCGCAGGGTCTTCTGCTGCTCGCGTTCCAGGTCATACCGCCGCGCGATGGCATATGTACGGACTTTGGCATCTGTGAGTATTTGTTGGCACAGATTATCATACACTTGCTTTAACTCGTCGTAACCGTCATCATAAAGGCCGATACGCATTAAGTAAAGGCTATGCAAGTAATGATAATTGTCTTGACTCCAATACAAATTATTAGTGTCTTTGGCAAAGATTGTCAGATATTGCAATGCAATGGAATCCTGACCCTTTTCCAAATAATATTTAGCAACGTATCCTGCCGTTCTGGCAATCTTTAAAGAATCCGTCATTCTCTTATGAATGCGTAGATTTTCGGTACTATCCGAATTATTATGAGATAGTTGCTGCATTTTAATATCCCACAGCAGTATAGAATCTTTGAGATTTGTCGCTATGTCAAGTGCCATAAGGAAATTTTGATTTGCTTCAGCAGAATCATCAGCTGTGCGAGCGATATCACGATAACAACAAGCAAGACGGTAATCATCATTACCGCTACTCAAATAAGGTAGTGCAGACTTAAAATATGTGTTTGCAACTTTAGTGAGTTGTTCTGTTTGGGATGCATAACCAAGAACGAGATATATTTGTCCGGCATAAGGCTGTTGGGCATCTAAATATGGGATAAGTTGTTCGGCTTCCTTGAGATACAATATAGCCTCAACGTAGTCTTTTTGCAAAAAACGCGATGCACCTTTTACATAAAGTGTTTGACAAACTTGGCATCGCATGTCCTGTTTATCAAAATAGTCTAATACATAGTCTAAAATAGAGTCGTTTACCGGCTTCCGCGTATATCGCATTCCCGCTTGTTCGTGTAGCAAAAACCACATCATTTTGTCGTTTTCGGTCAGAAAAACGGTATCCAAACCCTCCAAAATTGCGATTGTGGAGTCAGGACGTGTCCAAATTAGGTTTTCAGCCTCCAAAATCGCCTCATTTTTTGAGGTCCCAAAATGCCCGCTACACCCAATAATAAAAGGGATTACGAGAGCTAAAGTCATCAGAAACTCACCCGCCCTAACCCGGGTAACTTTTTTATTTTCAACGCACACTGTCATATTTATATAGTAATGATATTCAACATATTGCAACTGTTTGATTTTTTTGATTTCGGGGGGGTAGGTAACTTTTTCTTAGGGTCAAATTTTGGTGGTATCAATTCTTTTTTATATCTTTGCGGCCGATTTCAAAAATGTTTCCGCCTGCAAAGGTACTACATTTTTTTGAAACCGCCAAATTTATTAACCCTAAAATTATTAATTTATGAAAAAGAAAATCTTTTTAATCTCGCTAATGTCACTCCTGTTGACAGTATCTGCTGCGTACGCGCAACACCCGCAACACTTGTTCTATCGGCCGATAGTCTTGTCTTTGCAGTTAACCGAACCTCCTGTTATTATTCCTGTATCGCTGGATCATCCGCTTCCTTGTGACATTGAGGCATATCAGACGGAGGATGGTGTTGAGATTATCGTCAACGATGTCTCGTTGTCGGGTTTTTATCAGATTTCGGTCTTTGACCATCATCATGGTGAAATAGTGTATTCGAATTCGTTTCTCTGGCAGGACGGTTCTACCTCGTTCATCTCCACCTCCACTTGGCCGGATGACACTTACACCCTCTACATCGCCATCCCCGGCGGCTGGCTGGAAGGAGAGTTTGAGATAGAGTGATTAAGACAGTATATTTGGGGTACGTGCGCAAGCGCGTGAGTACCCTAAATATCAAAAAAAATACAATATTATTAACCCCCAAAAAATCAAAACAATGAAAAAACATTTATTAACCTTGTGCTTAGTGGTTTTATCCACAAATTATGCTTTGGCAGTTGATTTGTATTGTTCTCCATCGGGAGGATTGCATCCGGTTAATATTAATGATTGGGGACGTAGTTTTTATTATGCCTATGATCCTTATGACTTAATGCATGAACTCGGAACGAATACATTATTAGACTCTGTAAATATTTATTTCAGCAGAGGAACTTATACCGACGTTTTTCATTTTAACAATACAACAGTACTATCAAATGTAATAAAAATCAATATGTATGGAGGATTTCATGAATCAATAAATGTAGTGACTGATTCGTCAGATTATATAAATCGTAATCTTCCCGCAGACGAGACAGTCTTTTTGGTTAATCAGTCTCCATCGATTATCTATAGTTGTTCTTGGTTTGCAGGTGAAACCTGTATCATTGACGGAATAACAATGCACGGTGCAACTAACAATTTGACCTGCTCTGCGATGGAACTATATCATGGGAATCATTTGATGTCGCATCTCAAATTTAGTAAAATCTTAACGACTGGACCTCTGTTATGGTTAGAATATGGGAATAGTTATAAATGTATTCTTAATTCAGTAATAGAGAACAATACAGCTTCCTATATGTTACCAGCTTATTGTAATTTAGATATTATCAATTGCACTATTGCAGAGAACTACTGGTCTGAAGACTTTATTCATAGTAATTTACCTAATCACGCGTATGCCATATATAATTCAATAATTCATAAAAATAATACATTAAGCATGGGAGATATTAATGAATATATGTATGTGAATTTCTCAATAATAGATTATTATGATTCTTCTTGGATGAGAGACGATGGAAATAATTATTGGGGTTACAATCCTCAATTTATATTCCAAACCTCAGAACCTCATATTTGTGATAGCACTTCTATTGCAATAAATAATGGAAAAGATTCATATTTAACAACATTTCCTTACACATATCCCTTCACGTTAGCATATTACGAAGTAAATATGCATCCTCGTTTTTATCATCCGTACACTATTTTGGATATCGGTGCATATCAACATTTGTATGACGATCAAAGTTCATATTATTATGAAGATGAGGAGCGATCCGCACCCGGACGACCGCAAACAATTAAAAATGAAATGTTGGAAACAACTTCTAATGATAATACGGCATACAATCTCCTTGGCCAACCGGTTGACGAGACATACCACGGCATTGTCATCCAAGACGGCCGAAAAGTCTTGCAATAATGGCTAATTCCACCTCCGCCCTCCCTAAAAAGAGGGCGGAGGTATGCAATTTTTTCATTTTATGCCAAAAAAAAATTGCATGTGTCAATATAAAATTGTAATTTTGCAGCGGGAATTGATGAAAAATCCATGTTTCACTATTAAATTGTCATAATTATGAAACGAATAGTATCATTCTTTGTTCTCTACCTTATATGCGTCAGTACACATGCGTATGTAGGACAGGAGTTTTCATATGAAGGCATACGATACTGTGTCACAAACGAAGGCACTCCGGTAAACGCCTATAGGGTCAGTGTCAGTCATTACGACACGGCATATGTTGTAATTCCGGATAGTGTACCCTGTAACGGTCGCAAATATCAAGTGGCACAAACGGCACCGTTTCTTCCTGCAAACTGTGCATTGCAGCACTATATTAAGGTGGATTACAGCCTTGTGCAGTGTGACTTTACGTCAGTAAGCCAGGACTTTTCTGCGGATGTGGAAGTGGATACTCTGATACTACCTCCTTTTTCAGGACACATCAATGTCGGTCATCTGAGTATCCCCAACGAATGTGATACGATGATGCAGGGTATCCGTCATATTGCTCTAAGTGGCACAACGCCTGTTTTTTTCCGTATTGCAGGAGAGGATTTCCGGTTTTCGATACGTAGTATAGATTTGAGCGCCTGTCCTTATACAAATATCGAAGATGCCTTCAAGCATCCTTTATATCACGGATTCAATCTGGCAGATTTTCCCCATTTGGAGACGGTACGACTCCCCCAGACGATTACCTTTTTCCCGAGAGGATTAACTGCCGGCAGCCGTTCGTTGCAGTACATTACGATTCCTGATAGTCTGGAGAAAATTGAAATAGATGTCTTTGGTGATATTGCCAAGGATTACATCCGTTTGGGTAAAAAAGTGAAGACTATTGGTCCCGGATGGGCCTCTGCCTGGCGGGCATTGCAGTACATTGAAGTGGATGGAGAAAATCCGTATTATTCCAGCGATGAGCAGGGAAATCTGCTGTCTAAAGGAAGGAATATTCTGTATCGCTATCCCGTCGGCAGACCCGAAGAAGAATATGAACTCCCCGATGAGATTGATACCATCGGTATAGCGGCGTTTGCGACGGAGCCATGTGGTCAATTAATTAATCAGTGCACATCTCCTTACGGTGAGTGGCAGCAGTTAGCTCCACTGCGGAAAGTGACGCTCCATTCCAATGTTCGTCAGATACAATTTATGGCATTCTATTTTGCTTCCATTCGTCAAATCGGTGCCATTGAAGGTTCAGATAAAGAATCTGATTTTTCTATTAGTGCTGTAGAAGATATTCAACGAGATGCATTTTCTCATTCATTGCTTGAAGATATCCATCTGCCGGCCTCATTACGATACTTAGGCAGTAGATATATGATTGACAAAAGTATTGGCGTTTATGACAATTTCACACTTTTTAAAGGGATAGATGCTTCTCCTAATGATTTACGTAAAAATGAGTGGTATTGTACAGGCTGTACTTTTTATAGATGCACTGAACTGCGATCCGTTGATTTTTCCAAAGCGGACAATCTTGAGTATATGGGGCAGGGGTGTTTTGCCTATTGTCCGCGATTGCAACATTTGGATTTGCTTCCTTGTGTTAAATTGCGGGATGTCCCTCCGGCAACATGTTATCTGGATTCAGCATTAACCTATGTGGCATTGCCGCATGAGGTGGAATATATCGGATATTCGGCGTTTTATGGTTGTACCTCCCTGCAGAAGATTGTCTGTCCGGCTGCGATTCCCATACTGATTGATCCGCCTGTATTTGAGGGAGTGAACAAGCAGACCTGTGAACTGTCCGTGCCGGCTGCATCCATTCCGTTGTACAGAAATGCACCCGTCTGGCGGGATTTCTTCAATATTACTTCGAATGGTTTGACTGCAATTATCGTTACATCCAATGATACGATTATGGGAACTGTTCATGGTGGCGGAGGTTATGACCCGGGTGTAACAAGTACGATATCAGCTACCGCTAAAGAAGGCTACGAGTTTGTAGGCTGGTCAGATGGCAATACGGACAATCCGCGCGTCGTACAAGTAACGCGCGACAGCAATATTGTGGCGATTTTTCAACCGATAGAATATTTCATTGACGCACGTCCGAATGATACGACCTTGGGAACAGTAACGGGTGGCGGGTACTACCATTTCCATGACACGGTTATTCTGGCTGCCAATATCCCGGGCTATTCACGCTTTACGGGCTGGAGTGATGGTTTTCGGTATCCTATCCGCGATTTGGTGGTGACGCAAGACTGCACGCTGATTGCCAATTTTGAGCACTATCATGTAGGTCCCAATACCGTTCGTGTAACCGTTCAAAGTGAAGACCCTGCCAAGGGTTACGCTATCGGAGGCGGCACTTATGATTTAGGTGATACGGCTTCTGTTGCCGGTATTGCCAATGCCGGATATGTATTCAAGGGTTGGGATGACGGCAATACCAATAACCCGCGTCATGTTCCCCTGACACAGGATACGCTTTTTGTTGCGCTCTTCCGTCTCGAAACGGACACCGCCGACACGATGCCGACGCCACGCTATCCGCTGAAGGCTATCCCGTACGATAGCACGATGGGCACGGTAAGCGGCAGCGGACGTTATGAGGAAGGCACCGTTGTGGAGATTACCGCTACGTCCTTTGACGGCTACCGCATCAAGGGTTGGAATGTCGAAGTGACCGTCAGTCCGACCATCACCTTCACCATGTCCGACCGCCCCGCAACCG
>OCTX012202873.1_pt1 | contig 42317 bp, 35 predicted proteins | sample 1539691 | NCBI WGS metagenome assembly OCTX01 (sample SAMN02144231, study PRJEB22623) | gut metagenome | biome: sheep rumen | host: Ovis aries | place: New Zealand
TGCCCCAACATGAGGACGAAGTGGTGTTTAAACACCACGAAAGTCCGAATGCTGGGACGGATTGTGGGAGCACGGAGTGCGGAGCAATCCATTTAAATCATTCCCGGTGCTTTTGGCGAGTTAATCATTTAGTTTGAAAAGTAACGGCGTGAAAAAATTATCAGATCAAAAAAGGAAATGACGGGGCTTTGCCGTAAATAATTAATGAAACGAAATCAAACTGCTTTTGCGAAGGCTGCCAGGGACGGGACGGCAGAAGGAGCTGCACTTGAACATTCGGGAAAGCATTGAAAAAAATGAAGCAGAGAGCATGAGCCCCTATGCGGCGAAAAGCTGCATGTCCAGAGGGCGGGAGATCCCTGAGACAGAATGCGATGTCCGCACGGTCTATATGCGGGACCGTGACCGCATCCTGCACAGCAAATCCTTCCGGCGTCTGAAGGATAAGACCCAGGTCTTTCTTTCACCCCAGGGGGATCACTACCGCACGCGGCTTATGCATACCCTGGAGGTCTCCCAGATCTCGCGGACGGTGGCAAAGGCGCTGCGTCTGAATGAGGATCTGGTGGAGGCGATCGCACTGGGCCATGATCTGGGACATACGCCCTTTGGCCATGCCGGAGAGCGGGCGCTGAACAGCCTCAGCCCCTATGGCTTCCGCCATTATGAGCAGAGTCTGCGTGTGGTGGACCGGCTGGAGCGAAGCGGCCAGGGCCTGAATCTGACCTGGGAGGTCAGGGACGGGATCGTCAATCATCAGATGAATACCATTCCGGCCACGCTGGAGGGCCGGGTCGTCCGGCTTTGCGACAAGATCGCCTATATCCATCACGACATGGACGATGCCCAGCGGGCAGGGATCATTTCTGAGGACGACATACCCATCACGCTGCGGATGACGCTTGGCGGCAGCTCGGCGGAGCGGCTGGATACCCTGGTGAAGGACATGATCCGGAGCAGTGAGGGAAAGCCGGATATCTGCCAGTCGGAGGAGGTTCACGACGCCATGATCCTGCTGCGACGGCTGATGTTTGCAGATGTGTATACCAATCCCACGGCAAAGCGGGAGGAGATCAAGGTCACCCGTATGCTGGGGGAGATGTACCGCTACTATATGGAAAACCAGCAGCTGCTGAAGGGAGAATACCGGAAGCTGCTTGATCAGGGTGAGCCCCCGGAAAAGGTCGTCTGCGACTATATTTCCGGCATGACCGACCAGTACTGCATCAACCGGTTCCAGGAGATCTATGTGCCAAAGCCCTGGGATGTGATGTAAGGGGCGGACCTGCCTTAAAAAAGCAGCGGCAAATGATATTTCCTGCTGATTTAAGAGAAAATATTTGCAGCTTTTTGAGAAGAATAAGAAAGGCGGCAGGCAGGGCGCAGGAGATTTCCCTGCGGGAGAAAGGAGATGAACACAGGCAGCGATGCGCTATACAGATGAGATCATCGAGGAGGTTCGCGAACGGAACGATATCGTGGACGTCATCTCCGGCTATGTAAAGCTGCAAAAACGAGGCAGCACCTATTTCGGGCTCTGCCCCTTCCACAATGAAAAGACCGCCAGTTTTTCGGTCACGCCGTCCAAGCAGATGTATTACTGCTTTGGCTGCGGCAAGGGCGGCAATGTGTTTACCTTCCTCATGGAATATGAAAATTTCACCTTTCAGGAGGCGGTAAAGCAGCTGGCCGACCGGGCGGGGATCCGGCTCCCGGAGGCGGATCAGTCCAAAGAAGCCAGGGAGGCGGCCGATCGGAAGGCGCTGCTTCTGGAGATCAACAAAAACGCGGCGGTCTATTATTACCGCAAGCTCCGGACGCCCTCCGGAAAGAAGGCCATGGAGTATCTGACCGGCAGAGGCTTGTCGGAGGAGACGATCACCAGCTTTGGCCTCGGGTATTCCGACAAGTACAGCAGCGAGCTGTACCGCTACCTAAAGAGCAAGGGCTATACCGATGAGCTGCTGAAGGACGCCGGGCTGTTTTCCTTTGACGAAAAACGAGGCTTCTCCGACAAGTTCTGGAACCGGGTCATGTTTCCCATCATGGATGCCAACAGCCGGGTGATCGGTTTTGGCGGCCGGGTCATGGGGGATGGAAAGCCAAAGTACCTGAACTCCCCGGAGACACAGATCTTTGACAAGAGCCGGAACCTGTACGGCCTGAATGTGGCCAGAAAGACCAGAAGAAAGAATTTCATCATCTGCGAAGGATACATGGATGTGATCTCCATGCACCAGGCAGGCTATACCAATGCCGTCGCATCTCTTGGAACGGCACTGACGAGCCAGCAGTGCTCGCTGATCAGCCGCTATACCAAGGAGGTCCTGGTGATCTACGATATGGATGATGCGGGCGTACGGGCAGCGCTTAGGGCCATCCCCATGCTGCGGCAGGCGGGCCTGATGGCAAAGGTTGTCGACCTTCGGCCCTGCAAGGATCCGGATGAATTTCTGAAGACAAACGGCGCGGAGGCCTTCGAGCAGCGGCTGGAGAAGGCAGAGAACAGCTTCCTGTTTATGATCCGCATGCTCGAGCGGGACTATGACCTGAAGGATCCCGACGGACGGACCCGCTTCTTTCATGAGACGGCAAAGCGTCTGGCGGAGATCGAGGACGCCATCGAGCGGGAAAGCTATACCGAGGCGATCGCAAGGCGTTACCGGATCGAACCGGAGCTTCTGAAAAAACAGATCGGAAGGCAGGCGCTTGCCGGTACCGGAAGGACCGAGATCCGTGTGCCAAAGCCTGCAGGCGCCAAGGTAAAGGTGACAGACCGCACGGCGGACCGGGAGCAGCGGATACTGCTTACATGGATCGCCTCCGATCCCCAGCTGGTAAGCAGGCTGGAGAAATACATCACGCCGGAGGACTTTGTCCACCCCATGTACCGGGAGGTCGCCGGTATGGTCTTTGAGATGGCAAAGAGCGGCAGCGTCAGCCCGGCACGGATCATCAACCATTTTACCGACGCCGAGCAGCAGACAGAGGCAGCGTCGCTTTTCAATACAGAGATCGCCCTGGACAGCGAGGAGGACCGGAAAAAGGCCATCTTCGATGTGGTCTGCCGGATCCGGCTTGCCGGCATCAACGCCAGGGCAGCGGCGATGGACCCGGCCGATCTTGCCGGCTTCATGAAGATCGCAGAGGAAAGAAAACAGCTGGAGCAGCTGCGGGATGCAGGACCTGCCGGCTTTGATATCAGTGAATGACGATGCCTTTGGCGTATGCCGGCATCTTCCGAAATAACAGATAAAGAGAGGGAACTATGGGAACAGAAAAGGCAATGAATGAAATCGACAGCAAGGTCATGCTGGAAAAGCTCAAAGAGCTGATGGAACTGGCCAGAAAGAAAAAGAACGCGCTGGAGTACAACGAGATCCATGATTATCTGAAGGATCTCAACCTGTCCGACAAACAGATGCAGGGCGTAGTCAGCTATCTGCAGGATCATGACGTCGACGTGCTGACCATCACCGAGGAGGCGGAGGAGCCGGACGAGGAGATGCTTCTGATCGACGATGAGGTCATGGAGGAGGAAGAACCGGATCTGGACAACATCGACCTTTCGGTTCCCGAAGGCGTCAGCATCGAGGATCCGGTCCGCATGTACCTGAAGGAGATCGGAAAGGTTCCGCTTCTTACCGCAGAGGAGGAGATCGAGCTGGCAAAGCGGATGGAGAACGGCGATGAGGAGGCCAAGAAGCGTCTGGCCGAGGCCAACCTCCGTCTGGTGGTCTCCATCGCAAAGCGCTATGTGGGCCGCGGCATGCTGTTCCTTGACCTGATCCAGGAGGGCAATCTCGGCCTGATCAAGGCGGTCGAGAAATTTGATTACCGCAAGGGCTACAAATTCTCCACCTATGCGACATGGTGGATCCGCCAGGCCATCACCCGTGCCATTGCCGACCAGGCCCGGACGATCCGTATCCCTGTCCATATGGTAGAGACCATCAACAAGCTGATCCGTGTATCCCGTCAGCTGCTGCAGGAGCTTGGCCGTGAGCCTACTCCCGAGGAGATCGCCGAGGAGATGAAGATGCCCGTAGAGCGGGTGCGTGAGATCCTGAAGATCTCCCAGGAGCCGGTATCCCTGGAGACGCCCATCGGCGAGGAGGAGGACAGCCATCTGGGTGATTTCATCCAGGATGAGAACGTTCCTGTGCCCGCAGAGGCGGCCGCCTTCACCATGCTGAAGGAGCAGCTGGAGGAGGTCCTCGGCACGCTGACAGAAAGAGAGCAGAAGGTGCTCCGGCTCCGCTTTGGCCTGGATGACGGCCGGGCACGTACGCTGGAGGAAGTCGGCAAGGAGTTCAACGTAACCCGTGAGCGTATCCGGCAGATCGAGGCGAAGGCGCTGCGCAAGCTCCGCCATCCGAGCCGCAGCCGCAAGCTCAAGGATTATCTGGATTAAGGAGCCGGCAGCGTGAAGAAGATCGTACTGTCCGAAAGACTTCTGGCCGCGGCATCCCTCGTCACACAGGGAAACGTCCTTGCGGATATCGGGACCGATCATGGGTATCTGCCCATCTGGCTGTGCAAGGAGGATCGGATCCCCAGGGCGCTGGCCATGGACGTACGGCCGGGGCCTTTGTCCCATGCGGCCAGGAACATTCAGGAGGCAGAGCTTACGGACCGGATCGAGACGCGTCTTTCCGATGGCCTTGCGGCCCTTTCCCCCGGGGAGGCCCAGAGCATCTCCATCTGCGGGATGGGCGGCGCACTGATCTGCCGGATCCTGAAGGACGGTGAGCAGACAGCAAAAAGCGCAGAGGAGCTGATCCTGGGGGCCCAGAGCGAGGTGCCGGAGGTCCGTGCCTTTCTGTGCCGGTCCGGCTGGCGCATCGAAGAGGAGCGGATGATCCTGGAGGATGGGAAATACTATCCGCTGATCCGCGCCATGAAGGGCAGCGGACCGGTGTACACAGACCTGGAGCTTGCCTTCGGGCCGTGCCTTTTGAAAAAAGGAGATCCTGTTTTGGCGAAGTATCTCGTATGGCATAGAGGCGTGCTGGAAAAGATCCGCGCATGCCTAGGCCAGGCAGCATCAGGAGAGGGCAGCGTAAGGCTCACAGAGATCCTGGATGAGATCGACAGAACAGAAAGAGCGATGGAATATATCGCAAAATCATAATGCAAGAAACATAAGGAGGCAGACAGATGAGGTGCGAGGAAATACTGACGAGACTTGAGCATGAGTATCCCCTGAGCTGTCAGGAAGACTGGGACAACAGCGGTCTTCTGATCGGCAGAAGGAACCGGCAGGTCCGCAGGGTCTTTGTCGCGCTGGATGTCACTGAGGACACCCTGCGGCAGGCTGTGGACTTCGGAGCCGACCTGATGATCACGCATCACCCGCTGCTGTTTCACAGTGTGCGGCAGATCACGGATGATACCTTTATCGGCAGGCGCATCATGACGCTGATCGAAAATGACATTTCATGCTATGCCATGCACACCAATTTTGATGTGGCAGGCATGGCGGAGCTGAACGAAGCACAGCTGGCGCTGGAGGAGGCCTATGTCCTCCAGGTCACGACAGAAAATGAGGGCGTCGAGGAGGGCCTTGGCCGTGTCGGTTTTCTGCCCAGAGAGATGCTGCTCTCGGAGGCAGCGGAATACGTCCGCCGTCAGTTTTCCCTTCCGGCGGTGCGCTGCTATGGGCTTAGCGAGTACCAGAGCATTCCTGAGGAGGAACGCATCCGTATCGTAAAGGCTGCCGTATGCGGCGGCTCCGGAAAGAGCATGGTAGAGAGGGCAATCGAGGAGGGAGCCCAGATCCTGGTCACGGGAGACATCGATTACCATACCGCGATCGATGCGCTGGCCAGAGGGCTGTACATCATCGATGCCGGCCATTATGGCACCGAGTGCGGCTTTATCGATTTTATGGTCCGAAAGCTGGACCGGCTCTTCGAGGACATCGAGGTCAAAGGAGCCAGGGTCCAGCAGCCGTTTACCGTAGTCTGAGAAAAATGGATGGTCAGATGTTCTGACCCTTGCAGACAGAAGGAGGATGTGCGATGAAGGAGAACCAGATCCGGGTCACCATCGGCGATATGAGCTATGTGATGGAAAAGGGCATGACCTACGGCGAGATTCTGAAGGCTACCGGCCATCTGAAGGATGAAAACGGCCTGGATGTGCTGCTGATCACGGAAAACCGGCGCCTTCGGGAGCTGGGAAAGCGGGCGGAGGAATCCTGCACCCTGGAGCTGATCACAGCCGAGGATACGGTCGGCCGGGATACCTACCGGCGCAGCCTGAACCTGCTGCTTCTGAAGTCCCTCCATGATGTGCTTGGCAAAGATTACGAGGGCCGCTGCTCGCTGCGCTTTTCCAACGGCAACGGCTATTACTATACGCTGAAGGACTGCACCTGGGATATGGAGACGCTGGTGCGCCGGGTCAGAAACCGGATGCTGAAGCTGACGGAGCTCAACGTGCCCATCCACAAAAAGACGGTATCCACGGCAGACGCCAGACGGCTTTTCCGGGAATCCGGCATGCCCGACAAGGACGAGCTGTTCCGCTTCCGCCGGGTATCGGCTGTCAATCTGTACAGCATCGGTGATTACCAGGATTATTTCTTCGGCTATATGGCCTGGCACACCGGATACCTGAAATATTTTGATGTGGAATGCTATCGGGACGGTCTGGTCCTGGTCATCCCGGACAAGGATGATCCGCAGCATGTCAGTCCTTACAAGCCATATGAAAAGATCTTTGATGTGCAGCTGGAGTCGGAATCCTGGGCGCACATGATCGGCATCGATTCGGTCAGTGACCTGAACAACGGCCTGTCCAACTGTGATATGGAGGAGCGCCTGCTGGTCGCGGAGGCCCTGCAGGAGAGCCGCATCTCAGATATTGCCCAGATGATCAAGAGCCATCCCCATGTCAAATTTGTTATGGTCGCAGGTCCTTCCTCCTCCGGAAAAACGACATTTTCCCGCCGCTTATCCGTACAGCTCCGGGCCCATGGCCTTATGCCGCATCCCATCAGTCTGGATGATTTTTATCTGGACCGGGAGCAGTGCCCCAGAGATGAGGAGGGCAATCTGGACTTTGAATGTCTGGAAGCCCTGGATCTTCCTTTGATTCAGGAGACCCTCGCTGCGCTGATCCGCGGCGAGAGAGTGGAGATGCCCCGGTTCGATTTCGTCATGGGCAAGCCCCAATACAAGGGCGATTTTCTGCAGCTGGGCGAGGGCGATATCCTGGTCATTGAGGGAATCCACGGACTGAACCGCCGGATGACCGAGACCCTTCCGGAGGACAGCATCTTCCGGATCTACATCAGTGCGCTTACGCAGCTTAACATTGATGAGCACAACCATATCTCCACCACCGACGGCAGACTGCTGCGCCGGATCGTGCGGGACTACCGCACCCGGGGTACCGATGCGAGGGAAACGATCGCCCGCTGGCCTTCGGTCAACCGGGGAGAGTACAGCTACATTTTCCCCAATCAGGAAAATGCGGATGTCATGTTCAATTCCGCCCTGATCTATGAGCTTGCGATCCTCAAGACCTATGCAGAGCCGTTGCTCTTCCAGGTCCCGGAGGACTGCGCGGAATTTCAGGAGGCAAAACGGCTGCTGAAGTTCCTGGATTATTTCATCGGCATGCCGGAGAAGAGCGTGCCAAAGAATTCGATCCTCAGAGAATTTATCGGCGGCTCGTGTTTTGATGTTTAAACTTTTTATCTGCAGAAAGTTGTGATATAATCTCTGATGATCTGAGCAAGCAGAGTATGTGATCGCGGCCGGCAGGACCGAAAGGGGCCGGCTGAGGAAAGTCCGGGCTTCGCAGGGCAGGGTGCCGGCTAACGGCCGGCGGAGGCGACTTCAGGGACAGTGCAACAGAAATAAACCGCCTGATACGTCAGGTAAGGATGGAAAGGCAGTGTAAGAGACTACCGGCAGTCTGGCAACAGGCTGCGCTCTGTAAACCCCACCCGAAGCAAGACCGAGCAGAGGACCATGTGGCGGCCCGTCACGTCCTCAGGTGGGTCGCTTGAGCCTTCCGGCAACGGGAGGACACAGATAGATGATCACACACGACATAACCCGGCTTATCGCTCTGCTTGCACAGACAATAGATATACCGCTTTTCTTTTCCTTAGGAAAACGGGAAAACGCTTCGTCTGCCGGCGCTCCGGCGGATAGTAACGACAAAATACAGGAAGCATAACCCAAGATGGATACGATCATACTTGCATCAAAATCTCCAAGACGGCTTGAACTGCTGCGGCAGATCGGGATCCCTGTGACGGTCGTGCCCAGTCAGGTCGAGGAGATCATCTTCGGGCAGACGCCGGAGGAGATCGTCCGGGGGCTTTCGGAGCAGAAGTGCACGGACACGGCAGCTTCGGTCACCGACGGCTGCGTCATCGGTGCGGATACCATTGTTGTGCTGGACGGCGTGATCCTGGGAAAACCAAAGGATGAGGCAGAGGCCTTTGTGATGCTGTCTGCACTTTCCGGCAGAAGCCATGAGGTGTATACCGGCGTCACGATGGTGCAGAAGATGGAGGGCGTGCAGACAAAAAAGGAGACCTTTGCGGTCTGTACCAGTGTGCATGTCTGCCCCATGAGTGAGGATGAGATCCTGGCGTATATCGCCACCGGCGATCCGATGGACAAGGCAGGCGCCTACGGGATCCAGGGGATCTTTGCCCGTCATGTGGAAAAGATCGACGGAGATTACTATAATGTGGTCGGTCTCCCCGTGTCAGCGGTCTATCAGAAGCTGAAAAGCTGGGGCCTGACCAGATAATATTTCAGACAGCAGATGCAGGGACAAAAGGGAGGATAGCGATGAGCAGACAGGCAGGAGCAGATGAGGCGGCACAGCCGCAGACCATTGGACAGAAATTCAATCAGTTTCTCCGGAGAGCACGTATCCTGACCAGTATCTGGGCACTGCTTCTCCTTGCTCTGGGTATATTATTCTTCATGTATCCGGACACGGCCATCATGGTCGTCTGCCGGCTGATCGCAGGATCACTGATCCTCTACGGCCTGATCCTGATCCTTGCCTTTATTCTCCGGGGAGCCAGGGATGCCGGCGCCCAGAATATGTTTACCCTGATCATCGGCATCCTGATCATGCTCATCGGCGTTTATTTTGAGATCTTTCCAGACGTCATCGTCGATTTTGCCGGCGTTATGATCGCCGTGCCGCTTTTTGCCTTTGCGCTGAACCAGTTTATCGAGATGCGCAGCCTGATCATCTTCAATGACCCGCGCTGGTTCATCTGTCTGATCAGTGCCATCATCACCATTATTCTCGGCTGCGTGGTCATTTTTGCTCCCTTTACCACGGAAAGCTTTATGCTGCAGGTGGCAGGCGTATCCCTGATCTATACCGCGCTGGCAGGCCTTTTCATCAATTTCCGTGTTTTCCACTACATGCGCAAGGCAGAAAAGGAAGCCAGAAAGCTCCTGGAGATGCAGAAGACTGAGATCCGTCCGGCATACAATGGAAAGAGCGACGATATCATCGATGTCGATGCCGTTGTTGTGGATGCGGAAGACAAAAAGGGAGATATCTACGGCGAGTACGGGAAGTACACATCCGATGAAGGCGCAGACAGCGCAGATCCCGCCCTTATCAGCGGATTTGACTCGGATGAGGAGGGCGCAGACTGGGCCGGTGCCGATGCAGCTGCACCGGAAAAGCGGGTGCGTCCCAAGCATGTGGCAGATGAGGAGGATCTTTTCATCGCCGACGAGGATGAAGATATTGATTTCTGACTAAAAACGCCCGGGGACCTCTCCGAGCGTTTTGGTGAATAAAAAAGAAAAAGAAACAGTCAACGGCATTAATGGAGGAACAAGAATGCAGAAGCTTAAACACCTGCGTCATGTCATGTCCCCGCTGGATCTGACGACCGAAGAGCTGGACAAAATGATGGATCTTGCTGAGGATATGGAGGCAAAGCCGGAAAAATACGCACATGTATGTGACGGTATGAAGCTGGCAACACTTTTTTATGAGCCGAGTACAAGGACCCGGCTAAGCTTCGAGACGGCTATGCTGAACATGGGAGGAAGCGTGATCGGCTTCCATTCCGCCGACAGCAGCTCCGCCACCAAGGGCGAGAGCGTGGCGGATACGATCCGTGTCCTGGGCTGCTTTGCCGACATTGCGGCAATGCGGCATCCCAAGGAAGGCGCGCCGATGGTCGCGGCATCCGTTTCCCCAATCCCGGTGATCAACGGAGGAGACGGCGGTCATCAGCATCCGACCCAGACCCTGGCTGACCTGATGACGATCCGCAAGCTGAAGGGCCGTCTGAACAACCTGACGGTCGGCCTGTGCGGCGACCTAAAATTCGGCCGCACGGTCCACTCCCTGATCAGCGCGCTGGTCCGGTACGACAACGTAAAATTTGTTCTCATCTCCCCGGAGGAGCTCAGACTCCCCTCCTATGTAAAGGAGGATGTGCTGGCGAAGAACCACAAGGAGTTCACTGAGGTGATCCGGCTGGAGGAAGCGCTTCCAAGTCTGGATATCCTGTACATGACCCGTGTGCAGAAGGAGAGATTCTTCAACGAGGATGACTACGTCCGGATGAAGGATTTCTACATCCTCGACGAGGAAAAGATGGGGCTGGCAAGGGACGACATGTACGTCCTGCATCCGCTTCCCCGTGTAAACGAGATCTCCGTTGATGTGGACGCCGATCCCAGGGCTGCCTATTTCCGGCAGGTGTACTGGGGTATGTATATGCGTATGGCACTGATGTTTACGCTTCTTGAACTGGAGGTAAAATAAATGCTGAATGTAGGAGCCATCGAGCAGGGATTTGTTCTGGATCACATCAAGGCAGGCAAGGCGATGACCATCTACCACGACCTCAAGCTTGACCAGCTGGACTGCACCGTCGCCATCATCAAAAATGCCCGTTCCGAGGTCATGGGCAAGAAGGATATCATCAAGGTCGAGTGCCCCGTCGATTCGCTGGATCTGTCCATCGTGGGATTTATCGACCCCAACATTACCGTCAATGTGATCGAGAATGCGCAGATCGTCGAGAAAAAACGCCTGGAGCTTCCTAAGGAGATCCGCAACGTGATCAAGTGCAAGAACCCCCGGTGCATCACATCCATCGAGCAGGGACTCAAGCACGTGTTCATCCTGACCGATCCGGAAAAGGCCGTTTATCGCTGCAAGTACTGCGAGGAGAAATACCACGGCCACAGAAACAAATAAAGAAAGAGAATTGCAATGGATCATATTATTGCCAGGCTGCTGATCTACGGCAGCCTTCCCGAGGACTGTATTCTGGCCCAGATGGGCGATATCTGCAAAAATGCGAGAGAGCATACCCAGAGCAGGGATGAGCTGGCTGCCCGGAGCTTCCGGCAGGTCAAGCGGATCCTGGAGATCTCCACGGACTATGCCTTTGACCGCAATCTCTGGCAGAATTATCTGACCTTCCAGCTGATCACGGATGAAAATCCCTTCTCCCTGACCAGCGAGAAGACCGGGGCAAAGGACGGCAGCGTCAACTATTTTGCCAAAAACGATTTCCGCGCCTTTATGGAGCTGTTCCACTACGATTTTACCTGGCTTGAAGAGGCGCTTGGCATCGACTGCTTCTCCCGGATCACAAACTACCGGGCCATCCAGAAGCCGGAGCTGATGTACAACAAGAACGTCAGCGAAAAGGTCAATGCGCTGAGCATCGTCCTGGACGGCGCAAAGGATGAGGAGGCATTTTTCGACGCGGTGACCGGCTTTTACCGGGATTTCGGCGTGGGCATGTTCGGCCTGAACAAGGCCTTCCGCATCAGCTCTTCCGGACAGAATGGACGCGTGACCTTCCATGCCATCAACAACATGGAGCGCGTCATGCTGGATGACCTCATCGGCTATGAGATCCAGAAGAAAAAGCTTGTGGACAATACCCGGGCCTTTGTGGAGGGCCGCAAGGCAAACAACTGCCTGCTGTTTGGTGACTCCGGCACGGGAAAATCCACCTGCATCAAGGCGATCGTCAATGAGTTCTATCCCATGGGACTGCGCATGATCGAGATCTACAAGCATCAGTTCCAGGATCTCTCGAACGTGATCGCCCAGATCAAAAACAGAAATTACAAATTCATCATCTACATGGATGATCTTTCCTTTGAGGAATTTGAGATCGAGTACAAGTTCCTCAAGGCGGTCATCGAGGGCGGCGTGGAGACAAAGCCGGAGAACGTGCTCATCTATGCCACCTCGAACCGCAGGCATCTGATTAAAGAGGTGTGGAGCGACCGCGACGATGTCCAGATCAAGGCCGGTATCCACAAGTCCGATACCATGGAGGAAAAGCTGTCCCTGGTGCACCGCTTCGGTGTGACCATCAGCTTTACCAAGCCGAGCCAGCAGGAGTACTTCCGCATCGTGATCGGCCTGGCAAGACGCGCGGGCCTTACCATGTCCGACGAGGAGCTGAAGGCCGGCGCAAACAAATGGGAGCTCAGCCATGGCGGTATTTCCGGGCGGACAGCCCAGCAGTACGTGACCTACCTGCTTGGCGCAGGCGCGGAGGAATAGAGCATGACGCTGGAGGAAGCAAAACAGTTTCTGGACGGGGAAAAGGGGCCGTATCATCTGGCCCTGGACCGTATCGCCGTTCTTTTGGAGGAGATCGGCCACCCCGAAAAGGAGCTGAAATACGTGCACATTGCCGGCACCAACGGCAAGGGCAGTATCCTGGCGTATATCTCCACGGCGCTGACCGGTGCCGGCTATAAGGTCGGCCGGTTCTCTTCGCCGGTGGTGTATACCTATGGAGAGCAGTTTCAGATCGACGGGGAGAACATTCCCGCGGAGCTCCTTACGGCTCTTGCCGAAGAATTGAAGGCAGGCACAGAGCGGATGGAAAAGCGGGGCATACCGGCGCCCTCCGGCTTTGAGCGGGAGGTCTGTCTGGCTCTGCTGTATTTTGCGCGGGAAAAATGTGATATCGCGGTCATGGAATGCGGCATGGGCGGAGAGACGGATGCCACCAACATTATCCCATCGCCAATGGCCGCCGTCTTTGCCTCCATCAGCCTGGACCACAGCACCTACCTTGGCGGTACGGTCGCCGAGATCGCCCGGATCAAATCCGGCATCATCAAGCCCGGCTGTACGGCGGTTACTTCCGTGCAGGATCCGGAGGCAGAGAAGGTCATCGCTGAAAAATGCGGGATGGAAGGCTGTCCTCTGGTTATCGGAAGACAGGATACGGCAAAGGTGATCTCCATAACGTCAGATACACTGGAATTTATATATAAGGATATGTCTGTCCGGGTGCATCTGCCCGGGATCTGCCAGGTGGAAAATGCCATTATCGCCCTGGAAACGCTGAAGGTCCTCCAAAAGGACTGGGGCATCCGCATTACCGATGAACAGATCCTGGAGGGGCTGGAGAAGACCGTCTGGAAGGGACGCTTTGCAAGAGTCGCCAAAGATCCGGATTTTATCGTGGACGGTGCCCACAACCCGGGAGCGGCAAGAGAGCTTCGGCGCTCCATCGAGACCTATTATCCCGGCAGGCGGCTGATCTTCCTGATGGGGATGTTTGCGGACAAGGATTATGACGAGGTCATCCGCACCCTTGCGCCGCTGGCAGCACAGATCTTCACGGTCGAGACCCCGGACAATCCCAGGGCACTGCCTGCCAGAGAGCTGGCAGCTGCCGTCTCAAAAGTCAATCCGAATGTATCCGCCTGCAATTCCCTTTCGGAGGGGGTCCGGGCGGCATTTGCGGCAGCCGGCAGGGAGGATGTGATCCTTTCCTTTGGCTCGCTGTCCAATATCGCTGCCGTCACCAGACTTGTGCAGGAGATGGAAGCGGAGAAGAACTAATACGACCGGACGCCCCTTCATCTGGGGCGTTTGGCACAAAAGAAGCAAGCAAATTGAGGGAGGTTGACAAATGGCTGTCACCACGATCGGTATCATTGATATCGGAAGCTACGATGTAACGCTGGAGATCTTCCAGATCTCGAGAAAGGACGGCATCCACTGCATCGACCGGCTTCAGCGCAGGCTGGAGATCGGCAGGGGAACCTTTTCCACCGGACGGATCCCCATGGAGATGGTGGATGAGCTGTGTACGGTCCTGCAGGATTTTGTCAGAGTAACGGCCGAGTACCGTGTGGACGCTGTGCGTGCGCTGGCGACCAGTGCGATCCGGGAGGCGGAAAATGATCTTTTCGTCCTCGGAAAGATCCGGCAGATGACCGGGCTGGATGTCCAGGTCCTGAGCAACTCGGAGCAGCGTTTCCTGTCGTACAAGGCCATCGCCTCGGTAGAGGGTGTGTTCCACAAGATGATCCAGGACGGCACCGTGATCATCGATCTGGATGGCGGCAGCTGCCAGGTCTCCATGTTTGACAAGGGAGAGCTGTACACGACGCAGAATCTGCGCATGGGCAGCCTGCGGCTACGTGAGCGCCTGAACGAGGCATCGGCAAAGACCTCGGATTACGAGGAGCTGGTCAGCCAGATGATCACCTACGATGTCGCCAGCTTCAAGAAAATGTATCTGAACAACCACAAGATCAAAAACGTGATCTTCAGCGGTGACTTTATCACTGAGATGATCTTCCGCGACAAAAAGAATCAGGACCGGTCCACCCGGGTACTTTCCCGCGAGCAGTTTGAAAAGTGGTACCGGAAGATCAGCGGAAAATCCGTCACCGAGCTTGCCATCGAGAACAGCATCCCGACAGAATATGCCAGCCTGCTTCGTCCCTCAGCCATCGTCTACCATACCTGCGTCGAGGCACTGGAGCCTGAGATCATCTGGACGCCGGGCATGCACATCTCCAGAGGCCTGGCCTACGATTATGCAGAGCGCAAGGATCTGATCACGGCACGGCACGACTTTAACAACGATATCGTCACCTGTGCCCGCCATATCGCCAAGCGGTACGGGCAGGGCAAGCCCCATATCGATAATATGGACATGACCGGCTGTGAGATCTTTGACGAGATGAAAAAGATCCACGGACTTGGAAAGCGCGGAAGACTGCTTCTACGTGTGGCGATCATGCTTCATGATGTCGGAAAGTACATCAGCTTCAACCTGATCGGCGAATCCTCCTACAACATCATCATGGCGAACGAGATCATCGGTCTCTCCCATGCAGAAAGGGAGATCATCGCCCTGGCGGTCAAATATCTGACCGAACCGCTGCCCCAGTACGACGACCTGGTCCTGGAGACCAGCCTGGATGAAAAAAGGTATCTCGAGGTGGCGGCCCTGACGGCAATCATCCGCTATGTCAACGCCCTTGACCGCGGCCATCTGCAGAAGGTCCAGGCGATCCGGGCAGAAAGAAAAGGGCAGGAGCTGGTCATCCATGTGGAGGTCAACCGGCGGTATGATCTCGAAAAAGGCATGATCAGCCAGGAGACCGAGTTTTTCCATGAGGTATTCGGCATACGGCCGGTATTGAAGGTTAAACGGATCATGTAAGAGAAAACGATGAACTTGCGGGGAGAAGTTATGAAAGAAGATTATTCAGCTTTTGAAAAACCGGAATATTTCTGGAACCGGGAGCTTTCCTGGATCCGTTTTGATGAAAGAATACTGGAGGAGGCAAAGGACAGCACCATTCCGCTGTTTGAACGTCTGAAATTTCTGAGCATCACCTCCTCAAACCTGGATGAATTTTATATGGTCCGTGTGGCTTCGCTGAAGGATCAGACCCATTCCGGCTATAACAAACCGGATATTTCCGGCATGACACCGGCCAGACAGTTGGAGGAGATCGCAAAGGCGACCCACAGCCTGGTGGAGGAGCAGTACAGGACCTACAACAGCGACCTTCTGCCGGCCCTCCGGGCAGTCGGCTTCCATATATATGACAAGCATGAGACCCTCACTGACCGTCAGGCCGCCTATATCGATGATTATTTCGATACCAACGTGTATCCGGTACTGACACCGATGGCCATGGATTCCTCCAGGCCGTTTCCGCTGGTACGCAACAAGACGCTGAACATCGGCGCCCTGATCTGCAAGCACGGTGCCAGCGAAAAGAAGGCCCTGTTTGCCACGGTACAGGTCCCCTCGGTGCTTCCGCGGTATATCTTCCTTCCGGAGGAGGAGAGCGGGGAGACATCGATCATCCTGATGGATGAGATCATCGAGAGAAACCTGTCCAAGCTGTTCTCCGGGTACGATGTGATCTGCGCCCATCCCTACCGGATCATGCGGAACGCGGAGCTTGGCATCGACGAGGAGGAGGCAGCTGACCTGCTGATCGAGATCCAGAAGCAGCTGAAAAAACGGCAGTGGGGCGAGATCATCCGCCTCGAGGTGGAGAAGGGCACAGACCCGCGTCTCTTACGCATCCTGAAGGAGGAGTTCCTCGTACGGGAGGAGGATGTCTTTGTCATTGACGGCCCGGTGGATCTGACCTTCCTCATGAAGGCCTATGGCATTGACGGCTTTGATGAGTACAAGGTGCCGAAATATACGCCCGCAGAGATCCGCGAGCTGCAGAACGATGACGATATCTTCACCAACATACAGAAGGGCGATATTTTCCTGCATCATCCCTACCAGAGCTTTGCTCCTGTGGTGCAGTTTGTCCAGCAGGCAGCAAAGGATCCGGATGTTCTGGCCATCAAGCAGACCCTGTACCGGGTCAGCGGAAATTCGCCGATCATCGCCGCCCTTGCCCAGGCTGCCGAGAATGGAAAGCAGGTCACGGCACTGGTAGAGCTGAAGGCGCGTTTCGATGAGGAAAACAACATCGTCTGGGCCCAGAAGCTGGAGAAGGCCGGATGCCATGTCATCTACGGTCTGGTCGGCCTGAAGACCCACAGCAAGATCACACTGGTGGTCCGCAGGGAGGAGGACGGCATCCGCCGCTATGTCCACCTGGGAACCGGAAACTACAACGATTCCACGGCAAAGCTGTATACCGACTGCGGCATCCTGACCTGCGACGAACGGATCGGCGCCGACGCTACGGCCGTGTTCAATATGATCTCCGGATACTCTGAGCCCGACCGCTGGAACAGCCTTCTGGTGGCGCCCATCTGGATGAGAGAGCGCTTCCTGCACCTGATCCATATGGAGGAGGTCCATGCAAAAGAAGGCCAGAAGGCCCGCATCGTGGCCAAGATGAACTCCCTGTGCGACCGGGAGATCATCGCCGCCCTCTACAAGGCTTCCGCCGCGGGTGTAAAGATCGATCTGATCGTCCGGGGCATCTGCTGCCTGAAGGTCGGCATCCCGGGCATCAGCGAAAATATCACCGTGCGCTCCATCGTGGGCAATTTCCTGGAGCACGCCAGAATCTTCTATTTCTATGGAAACGGAAGAGAAGAGATCTACATGGGCAGTGCAGACTGGATGCCCAGAAACCTCGATAAGCGTGTGGAGATCGTCTTCCCTCTGGAGGATGAGGACTGCCGCGAGGAGGCGATGAACATCCTCAGGATCCAGCTGGCGGATAACCAGAAGGCCAGGATCCTGCAGAGCGACGGGACATACAAAAAGCAGCAGGCAGAGGATGCCGAGCCTCTGTGTGCCCAGGATTATTTCTGCACCTATGCAGCCGAGCGGGCCGAAGCCGGGCAGCAGCCTGGGAGGAGCCGGGTCTTTATCCCTCTGGAGCATGCCCCGGAGGCAGCTGAAGACTAAGAAGACACATTTTGGTCAGCCATTTGGAGCAATGCAGCCCCAAATCCTGTTGACAAACAATTTTTTCACCTGTAGAATCATAAGGAGCTAAAACTTTAGAGGTTAAATCCGGATGAAGCAAAGAATTTTTTCTATTCTTGTAGACAACAATGCCGGTGTGCTGACCCGTATCTCGGGTCTGTTCAGCCGCCGCGGATACAACATTGACAGTATTACCGCAGGAACGACCATGGATCCCCGGTTTACGCGCATCACCATTACGACCAGCGGTGACGACCTGATCTTAGAGCAGATCGGACAGCAGCTGGCCAAGCAGGTAGATGTCCGGGATATCAAGGTCCTGAAGCCGGAAAAAAGCGTCAACCGTGAGCTGATCCTTGTAAAGATCAAGGCAGATCCCAGCCAGCGGCAGGATGTGCTGGCTGTCGCAAACGTTTTCCGTGCCAACATCGTTGACGTTGGAAAACAGTCCATGATCATCGAACTGACCGGTCAGCAGTCCAAGCTGGCGGCCTTCCTCGAGCTGCTCGAGGGCTACGAGATCCTTGAACTGGCCAGGACCGGACTTACCGGACTGTCCAGAGGCATGGATGACGTACGGTATTTTGACTGAGCCGAAAATGCGGATCTTGCGTAACCGATAAGGAGTGTGCCGCTCTTTACCATACGCGGCCGGCATCGCCGGCTGTGCACAAATATGAATGGAGGATAATCAAAATGGCATTCAAGATTTTTTATCAGGAAGACTGCAACCTTTCCCTTCTGGACGGAAAGACCATCGCGATCATCGGATACGGCAGCCAGGGCCATGCCCATGCGCTGAATCTGAAGGAGTCCGGATGCAATGTCATCGTAGGCCTGTATGAGGGCAGCAAGTCATGGAAGCGCGCAGAGGAGCAGGGCCTGACTGTCTATACAGCAGCTGAGGCAGCAAAGCGTGCCGACATCATCATGATCCTGATCAATGATGAGCTGCAGGCAAAGATGTACAAAGAGAGCATCGAGCCGAACCTGAAGGAAGGCGATATGCTGATGTTCGCTCACGGCTTCAACATTCACTTCAACCAGATCGTTCCGCCGAAGTATGTCGACGTTACCATGATCGCTCCGAAGGCTCCCGGCCACACCGTCAGAAGCGAATACCTGGCCGGCAAGGGAACTCCCTGCCTGATCGCTGTTCATCAGGACTACACCGGACATGCCCAGGATCTGGCCCTGGCTTACGGCCTTGGCATCGGCGGCGCAAGAGCCGGACTTCTGGAGACCACCTTCCGTACCGAGACTGAGACCGACCTGTTCGGTGAGCAGGCTGTCCTTTGCGGCGGCGTTGTTGCTCTGATGCAGGCAGGCTTCGAGGTTCTGACCGAGGCTGGCTATGATCCGAGAAACGCTTACTTCGAGTGCATCCATGAGATGAAGCTTATCGTTGACCTGATCTACCAGAGCGGCTTCAAGGGCATGCGTTACTCCGTATCCAACACCGCTGAGTACGGCGACTATGTCACCGGACCGAAGATCATCACCGAAGAGACCAAGAAGGCCATGAGAAAGATCCTTGCCGACATCCAGAATGGTACCTTCGCAAAGGACTTCCTGCTGGATATGTCCAGCGCCGGCGGACAGGCACACTTCAAGGCTCTGCGCCAGAAGGCTTCCGAGCATCCCTCTGAGGTCATCGGTGAGGAGATCCGTGCCCTTTACAGCTGGAATGGCGAGGACAAACTGATCAACAACTAAGCCTTTTTGCTGCGCATCGCGCGAAAAAGCAGGCAGATAGCTGCCCCGGCATTTGAGCCGGGAACATAAGGAACATTAGGGAGCTGCCAAAGCCAGGAGATCCTCCGGCCGGCAGCTCCTTTTTTTGTGTGCAGGCAAAGCGTCATGGACTCAGTGCCTGGATTAACTCACACCAGTCAAAGAGGCATGGACCCTATGCCTGGATCTATTCGCACAGTCAAAGAGGCATAGACCCTATGCCAGGGATTCATTCGCACAGTCAAATAGATGCCTCTTTTTTGAGGCAGCCGCTTTCTTCCGATGGAATAACCATTCTGCAGACGGGAGAAATATTCTTCCGTGTTGTAAATAGCCGCATTTTGGGGTAGAATGATGGACTGGAATGCGCTTCTTTCCAAATTACCGCGGCACCATGCCGCAAGAAGGCAAAAATGAAAGCAGTAAAGAATGAGACACAACTGAATACCTTTGCAGAGAACGATCTTCCGGAAGGAGAAGGCTTCTTTGATGAGGAGGATGACCTGCCGGAGGAAGAAGGTTTCTTTGATGAGGATGACGATCTTCCGGAGGAAGAAGAGCTTTCTGCCAGGGAAGAGGTACATCTGGATGAAGGGGTATCCTCTGCCGGTGCGGATGATCTGCCGGAGGATGATCTGGACGAGGATCCAGACGACGAGGATGATGAGGATGACGAGGAAGAAGAGACGGAAGAAAAACGGTTTTCTCTTCGCCGTATCGCCAGGATCCTTCGCCGGCCGAAGGTGGTCATCGAATACGAAAAGCCAAAGATCGGCCCGGCCTATCTGGCTTTCTGGTGTATCTACTGGGCAGCTCTGCTGATTTTTGCCTTTGTTTACCGCGAGACGATCGTCACACCCATCGAGGAGGAGACCGTCAGCGGGGATGTGATCTTCCGGCTGCTTCTTGCGGCCATCGCCGGTTCTGCAGTCATCTGCCTTCTGATGCAGAAACTGATCGGAAGAAGGGATATCCATCACCGGCGGGTCTTCCGGTATGTACGATTCTGGAACCTGCTTCTTATGATCGCAGTGGCTGTCTACTGCTTCCTGATCATCGAGTATATCAACAATCCGATCTTCAAGGAGATGGAGCCCAGGTATATGGCAATGAATGTGCTGGGCATCCTGATCATTTCGCTGATCCTGTTTTTCTGGCTGAACTCCCTGCAGCTTACCCTGATCACTGTGCTGATCGTGTGGGCGGTGGTGAGCATTGTGTTTTATGTGGTCTATCAGTTCAGGGGAGAGCCCTTCCAGCTGATCGATATCTTCAGCGTGGAGACAGCCCTGAATGTTGCCGGCAGCTATACCTTTGTCATGCCGCGCTCCATTGCGGTCGATATCGTGTGCAGCTTCTGTATCCTGGCGGTGCTGATCCATCTGCCCGATTATAAACTGGGAAAAAAGACACTGACTAAGATACTGATGCGTGTCTGCATTTTCCTGGCTATGATCGGCGGGTACTATTTCTACCTGAATGTGAACTGGAACGGCGGTTCCGGCATCCTGACGGATCTTTTTGCTCCGATCAAGACCTACAAGGAATACGGAACGACGGTCGGCTTTTTCTGCGTGGCAAAATATATGCGGCTGACCGCTCCGGAGGATTACTCCGTCGGAGATACGGAAGAGATCGCGCTTGCTGCCATTGAAGAGGAAGAACCAAATACGGCGACAGATGTAAAGCCGGCCAATATTATCGTTGTAATGAACGAGTCCTGGGCAGATTACCGGTATGTGGGTGATCTGAACACGACGCAGCCGGTCATGCCTTTCTATGATTCACTTACAGAAAACGCCATCAAGGGCCATACGCTGGTCTGCATCACCGGCGGCGGAACGGCAAAGACCGAATATGAATTTCTTACGGGAAATTCCGTCAAGCGGTTCCCTGGCATGGTACCCTATGTCAGCTATTTCACCCACGACCAGTATTCGCTGGTCACGACGCTGGAAGCCCAGGGCTATGCCTCTGCGGCCATGCATCCCTACAAGGGAAGCAACTGGAAGCGGCCCATCGCCTATGAGCTTTTGAACTTTGATCATTTTTACACCCAGGATGATTTTGATTCCTCGTATGAAAAGATCCACAGCCACATCAGCGACAAGGCCAACTATCAGAAGATCCTGGAGCTGGTGAAGCAGAAGGAGGATCCGGACGATCCGCTGTTCCTGTTCAATATCACCATGCAGAACCACGGCGGCTATACCAGGGATGATATCGAGATCGATGTCGAGGCCATCGGGTATGACGACGATGAGGTAAACCGTTATCTGAGTCTGATGAAACGGACAGACGAGGCCCTTGAGTACCTGGTTACAAGCCTGTCTGAGATAGAGGAGCCGACGCTGCTTGTTGTGTTTGGCGATCACTATCCGACGATGCCGGAGGGCTTTACGGAGTACATTTCCGGATCCAAATTCGAAGACCTGGGAATAGAGGAGCAGGAGCATTACTATGCGACGCCCTTCCTGATCTGGGCGAATTATGACATCGAAGAGCAGACGGGCATCATGACCAGCACCAATTACCTGGGCACGCTGATGCTGGAGCAGACAGGTCTTGAGATGGCACATTACAATTACTATTTGAAGGATCTGATGAAGGAGATCCCTGCCCTGAACCATCTGGGCTACATGGACAGTGACGGAGAGTTCCATACCTGGAAGGAAGGGGAAGAGAAGGAGCTCCATCTGGAGTGGGAGTATGAATGTCTCCAGTACAACAACCTGGCTGAGTCCGGCAGGCGTCTTGACTGGTTTTTTGGCATGGAAGAGTAAAGTAATCCTTGCATTTCCATGGATTTCATATGATAATGCAAGACGAACAGCAGTATTAGAAAAACAAAGACGAAAGGATTTGCGTTCTATATGATTGCAGCGAACAATGTTACTTTACGTGTGGGCAAAAAGGCCCTGTTTGAAAACGTAAGCATAAAATTTACCGAGGGAAACTGCTATGGCGTCATCGGTGCCAACGGCGCCGGAAAATCCACTTTCCTGCGGATCCTTTCCGGACAGCTGGAGCCGACGAACGGCGATGTGACCATCACACCTGGCCAGCGTCTGTCCTTCCTGGAGCAGGATCACTTCAAGTACGATGCCTATACTGTACTGGATACCGTCATCATGGGCAACGCCCGCCTGTATGAGATCATGCAGGAGAAGGATGCCCTCTATGCAAAGGAAGACTTCACCGACGAGGACGGCATCAAGGCCAGCGAGCTGGAGGCCGAATTTGCCGAGATGAACGGATGGGATGCGGAGACCGACGCAGAGACATTGCTGAACGGCCTTGGTATCGATCCGTCCCTTCACTATGCCCAGATGAGCAGCCTGGACGGCCCGGAGAGGGTCAAGGTCCTGCTGGCTAGAGCCCTGTTTGGCAATCCGGACATCCTGCTTCTGGACGAGCCGACCAACCATCTGGATCTGGATGCCATCAACTGGCTGGAGGAGTTCCTGATCAACTTTGAGAATACCGTCATCGTGGTATCCCATGACCGTTATTTCCTGAATAAGGTCTGCACCAACATTGCCGATATCGACTATGGCAAGATCCAGCTTTATGCCGGAAACTATGACTTCTGGTTTGAGTCCAGCACACTGCTGATGAAGCAGCGCAAGGAGGCCAACAAGAAGAAGGAAGAGAAGATCAAGGAGCTGCAGGAATTCATTTCCCGTTTTGCGGCAAACGCTTCCAAATCCAAACAGGCCACATCCAGAAAGAAAGCCCTCGAGAAGATCCAGCTGGATGAGATCAAGCCCTCCAGCCGGAAGTATCCCTATATCGATTTCCGCCCGAACCGGGAGATCGGAAACGAGGTCCTGGAGGTACACAACCTGTCCAAGACGGTGGACGGTGTAAAGGTCCTGGACAACGTCGAATTTGTTCTCCGCCGCGAGGACAAGGTCGCCTTTGTTGGTGCAAATGAGCAGGCGGCATCGGTGCTGTTCCGCATCCTGGCCGGTCTGGAAGAGCCGGATGAGGGCTACTACAAATGGGGTATTACCACGACACAGGCGTATTTCCCCAAGGATTATACCGAGGAATTTGACTCTGATCTTACCATCGCCGAGTGGCTGACCCAGTACTCTGAGATCAAGGATGCCACCTATGTCCGCGGCTTCCTTGGCCGCATGCTGTTTGCCGGCGAGGACGGCGTCAAGCATGTGCGCGTTCTGTCCGGAGGAGAGAAGGTGCGCTGCCTGCTGTCCAAGATGATGATCTCCGGCTCCAACGTCCTGCTGCTTGACCAGCCGACGAACCATCTGGATATGGAGTCCATCACCGCGCTCAACAACGGCCTGATCAAGTTCCCGGGCGTGCTGCTCTTTACCTGCCATGACCATCAGTTTGTCCAGACAACGGCAAACCGTATCATGGAGTTTACGCCCGACGGCGGCCTGATCGATAAGATCACCACCTATGATGAATACCTGGCAGCCGATGAAGCAGCCAGAAAGCGCTCCGTCTACCATCTGACAGAGGATGACAACTGATCCGGGGTATGGTAAAATACATATAACATTAAACTGACACCGAGCGGCCATCTGGCTGCTCGGTGTTGCGCGTAGCAGTGGGCATGCGTTCCCTGCTTTTGCTTAAATTACGAGGTATATAGACAATGACAGACAGTAAAAAACCGGTACTTGTGATCATGGCCGCAGGCATGGGCAGCCGCTATGGCGGGCTCAAGCAGATGGATCCGATGGATGAGAGGGGACACCTGATCATCGATTATTCGATCTATGACGCGGTCAGAGCCGGATTTGAAAAAGTGATCTTTGTGATCAAAGAGGAGAATTATGATCTGTTCCGGGAGACCATCGGCGACCGGATCAGCGCTAAAGTGGAGGTAGCCTATGCCTTCCAGCGGCTTGTCGATCTTCCGGAAGGCTTTGCTGTTCCGGAGGGCAGAGTAAAACCCTGGGGTACGGGCCAGGCCATTCTTTCCGCTGCCGGTGCTGCAGAAGGCGCTCCCTTTGCTGTGATCAATGCGGACGACTATTATGGCAAGGAGGCTTTCCAGAAGGCCTTTGATTATCTTTCCTCCAGCAGAGATGACGATATGTACCGCTTTGCCATGGTCGGTTATCAGCTAAAGAACACCGTCACAGAAAACGGCTCGGTATCCCGTGGTGTCTGCCGTGTGAGCCCTAAGGGCTTCCTTCTGGAGATTCGGGAGCGCACCAGGATCGAGATGCGGCCGGATGGCATCGCCTGCACCGAGGATGGAGGCGAGAGCTGGATCCATCTGGACGACGACACCATCGTATCGATGAATATGTGGTGCTTTTCCGCGGGCATTATGGATGAGCTGAAAAGCCGCTTCCCGCAGTTCCTGGAGAACGGCATCCGGGAGAATCCGCTCAAATGTGAATATTTCCTTCCCTCTGTCGTCGAGGCTCTTCTGAAAGAAAACAAAGCGACCGTAAAGGTGGTTACCACTCCGGATAAATGGTATGGCGTGACCTACCGGGAGGACAAGCCTGGTGTCGTAGCTGCGTTGGCGGCCATGCGCAAGGCCGGTGTATATCCGGATGCCCTTCTTGACAGCTGAGCAAAAGAGCGCAGTGTCCGGACCGGTCTGCTGCCGGTTTTTCCTGCAATGATCGCAGGGAAGCCGGTGCGGATGGCTGAAGAAAAAATGTCCCGCGCGGACGTAAAATGAGGCAGCTGCTATGGAAGAAAATCCGATCCTGAATCGACGGGTCATCCTGTATATCCTTTTGATCATTCTGCTCCTGTTTGTGTGCAATGCGCTGACAGGGGCTGATTTTGGTGCCTTTTTCCGCTGGTATCTGATCCTTTTCCTTCTTGGGGCAGGGTTTTATCCTCTGGGCAGGCTGATCTTCCGTGATTTCAGCGATCATGGATGGATGTTCTCCAAGATCCTGGGCCTTGCCGTCAGCGGCTATGTGGTCTGGGTCCTTGCAGAGTTAGACGTCGTTGCTTTTACCAGAAGACGCTCCCTGGTGGTCACAGTGATCCTGTGCGGTTTCCTCTGGGTCGTTTTTCTGTCAAAACAGACCGGCGGCATGCCGGATATCCGGCTGATCATGGCCGAGGAGGTGCTGTTTCTGTTCCTTCTGGTCTGCTGGACCTACATGATCGGCTTCCGGCCGGAGGCATCGGGCACAGAGAAGTTCATGGATTATGGCTTTATGGCGGCCATGGACCGCAGCATGTACCTGCCGGCGAGGGACATGTGGTACGGATCGAAGGGCATCAACTATTATTATGGCGGACAGTTCTATGCCGTCTATCTTTCCAAGCTTTCCTACACGGATGTTTCCCTGGGATACAACCTCATGCGTGCGACGGTGGCAGCCTTTGCCTTCGTTCTGCCCTTTATTACGGTCTACCATATGCTGCAGATCCGCATGGCTGGCATGAAGGGATCCGTCCGCTGGCCGGCACTGGCCGGACTGCTCGCGGGCACTGCCGTCTCCATCGCCGGAAACATGCATTATGTTCTGTACGGGCTGTTTGGAAAGGTGCTGAAGCTTTCCGGCTATGAGGACTACTGGTTCCCGTCATCCACCCGCTATATCGGCCACAACCCGGACACCATGGACAAGACGATCCATGAATTTCCTTCCTACTCCAGTATTCTTGGAGATCTTCACGCCCACTACATCAATATTATCTTTGTTCTGACTCTGACCGGCCTTTTGTTTGCATGGCTTCGTGCGGTGCATGAGAAGGATGCGGAGCATCAGAGGCGCATGATCGAAAAGGAAGAGAGGCAGAGACACCGCCCGGACCGCTATGTCCAGGAGGGTCCGGTAAAGATCGTTTCCCGGTTTATTTTCGACAAAATGCAGGAGCCAAGGCTCATACTGGCAGCCTTCCTCATCGGCATCTTTCACTGGACCAATTACTGGGATTGCATCATCTACTACACGGTGACGCTGTTCTGCATCATTTCCGCCGCGCTGTACCGCAACCAGCATCGGCCCGGACTGGCTGCCGCCACCGTTGCCGTCCATGCGGCAGAGGTGTTCCTGATCAGCCAGGTCACCGCACTTCCCTTTACCCTGAACTTTGAGACAATGGTGACCGGTGTGGCGCTTGCGCAGAATCATTCTGCCCTCTATCAGCTGGCGATCCTGTGGGAACTTCCGCTGGCTGTTGCTCTGGTCCTGGCCATCGAAGTCTTTGGCGAGTACCGGCGCGCCTTCCGGAAAAATGCTTCTGGAAAAGAAGGGACCTTTGAATATGTCTGGCAGCTTTTCCGCCTGGTGCGGCTGCCGGATCGTTTTGCCCTGATCCTGGCTCTTTGCGGCTTTGGCCTGATCCTGATCCCCGAGCTGGTCTATGTGCGGGATATCTATGAAGAAGGCTTTGCCCGCTCGAACACCATGTTCAAGCTGACCTATCAGGCCTATATACTGCTGGCGATCGTGATGGCCTACGGGCTGGTCCGGATGTTTATCATGGCGGAGCGGAAGCTGTTTCGGTATGCCTCTGTGGTGCTTGGCGTGCTGTTTATGCTGACAGTGGGCTATTTCCCCTATGCCGTCAGCGAATGGTTTAGCGGCTTTCCCGCACCTTCTGCCTATCAGGGACTCTCTGCGACCGCCTTTGTACGGGAAGACTATCCGGAGGATGCAGGCGCCATCGAGTGGCTGAATACCCATGTGCATTTTCAGCCGGTGGTGCTGGAGGCCTATGGTGACAGCTACAGCGAGGACTGCCGGGTCTCTGCGATGACCGGACTGCCGACCGTCGAGGGCTGGTATGTCCATGAGTGGCTGTGGCGGTCGGATCCGGGAGATCTGAACCTGAAACGGCTGGATATCGATGAGCTGTACACCACGGAAGATGTGGAGCGGGCGGCTGATCTGGCAAAGAAGCACAACATCAGCTTTGTCTTTGTGGGCAGCCGGGAGAGAGCGCGCTACCCGGAGCTGAATGAGGATACGGTAAAAAGCCTGGGAACAGTGGTATACGAGGAAGGCAGCACCTTTATCGTCCGGGTCTCCGGCGGAGAAGCCGAGCAGATGTTCCCCGGCGCATACGAATGAGGAAGAACAGATGGACCTGTTTGAGTACATGAAGGAGAAAAATCAGGAGAAGGAATCGCCTCTGGCATCCCGGATGCGTCCGCGGACGCTGGATGAGGTAGTGGGACAGGAGCACATCATCGGAAGAGACAAGCTGCTGTACCGGGCGATCCGGGCGGACAAGCTCAGCTCGATCATCTTCTATGGACCTCCCGGAACGGGCAAGACCACACTGGCCCGTGTTATTGCAAATACTACCAGCGCGGATTTTGTCCAGTTGAACGCCACGACCTCCGGAAAAAAGGATATGGAGGCAGTGGTCAGTCAGGCAAAAAACACCATGGGCATGTACGGGAGAAAGACGATCCTGTTCATCGATGAGATCCACCGGTTCAATAAAGGCCAGCAGGATTACCTGCTGCCTTTTGTGGAGGACGGCACGGTGATCCTGATCGGCGCCACGACGGAAAACCCGTATTTCGAGGTGAATTCGGCGCTGATCTCAAGGTCTGTCATCTTTGAACTGCATGCGCTGTCAAAGGAGAATATCGCACAGCTTCTGGACCGGGCCGTGACCGATACGGAGCGGGGCCTTGGCAGCTACCATGCTGTGCTGGAAAAGGATGCGAGAGATTTTCTGGCGGATATCGCCGGAGGAGATGCAAGAGCGGCGCTGAACGCCATTGAGCTGGGCGTGCTCACCACAGAACGTGCGGCAGACGGGCTGATCCACATTGATCTGGAGACCGCCTCCGAATGCATCCAGAAACGGGTCGTCCGCTATGACCGGGATGGCGATCAGCATTATGACACCATATCCGCGTTTATCAAGAGCATGCGCGGTTCGGACCCGGATGCGGCGGTCTATTATCTGGCAAAGATGCTGTACGCCGGCGAGGACATTAAATTCATCGCCCGGCGGATTATGATCTGTGCCTCTGAGGATGTGGGAAACGCAGACCCGATGGCCATGGTGGTGGCAGCCTCCTGCGCACAGGAGGTAGAGCGGGTCGGCATGCCCGAATCGCAGCTGATCCTGGCACAGGCAGCCATCTACGTCGCCTGTGCGCCAAAGAGCAATGCCTGCACCAATGCCGTCTACGCGGCGATGGACAGCGTGAAAAACAAGAAGACCTCTGTGCCTGTGCATCTGCAGGATGCGCATTATCACGGCCACGAGGCGCTCGGACATGGCATCGGATATCGTTATGCCCACGATTATCCGAATCATTATGTGGAGCAGCAGTATCTGCCCGATGAGATCCGGGATGAGAGATTCTATCACCCCACAGATATCGGCTATGAGAACACGATCCGCGCCTATTTTGAGAAAATAGGGAAAAAGTAAGGAGAAGCAGATCCGGATGCGTTTACATCAGGATCTGCATGACGGCTGCATAGGCTTCCTGGCTCTTCTTTTTCCAGTTATCCGCCAGGGTCATGGCAGATTGTTCGGTGGGAACCGTAAATTTCAGCTCGATTAGCGTCCGGCCGCCCTCCTTTACGATGCAGTTCACACAGTAATTGTGATCGGAGGTCAGGTAGTAATCAGCGATGGTGGAGGAATCACTGCGCAGCTCATAGGAATGCAGCACAAGATAGTTGGAAACCTCCCGGCGGATCTCCAGCGAGATCTCGTCCTGAAAATAATCCAGCGTCTGGCGGCCCTGATCGGTCAGATAGTAGTAGGTCGTATGGTTCTTGGTTTCCTTCCGGATGAGATCCGTATCGAGCATCTCGGTGAGGACCTCCTGCAGCCGGAAATAGGTGGTGTAGTTCTGGCTGAGCATCAGCTCAGAGATCTGGGCGTTTGTCAGGGGAAAGTTCACCTTTTTTAGCATGTACAGAACGATCAGCTTGTACAGAGAATAGGTGTTTTCGATCATTGGTTGCCCTCCTTTGCGTGCCGGTGCAATGCGCCTTCCGGCACAGCTATGAGTATAGCATACAAGGGGCGCTCGCGCACAGGGTTTTGGCTTGCTTTTTCAAAAGCTTGCTAGTATTATAGTACTGTTTTCAGAGATCAAGCAGTTTTACGGTGTCCAAAAGCCGGAGAACTGTCTGCAGATACATACGTAAGGAGATATCAGATATGGCAAAAAAACCTACAGTACTTATGATCCTCGATGGTTACGGTGAAAATCCGAAGCGTGAGCACAATGCCATCGCACTGGCAAATACGCCGGTTGTGGACACCCTCAAGGCAGAGTGCCCCTATGTGCAGGGTCAGGCAAGCGGCCTGGCAGTCGGACTGCCGGACGGACAGATGGGCAATTCCGAGGTCGGCCACATGAACATGGGCGCCGGACGCATCGTCTACCAGGATCTGACCAGGATCACAAAGTCGATCCAGGACGGAGATTTTTTTGAAAATGAAGAGCTCCTCCTTGCCATGAACAAAGCAAAGGAAAACGGCGGTGCGCTGCATATGTACGGATTGCTTTCCGATGGCGGCGTACACAGCCACAATACACATCTGTATGCTCTGCTGGAGATGGCAAAGCGTCAGGGCCTGGAAAAGGTCTATGTGCACTGCTTCCTGGATGGCAGAGATACGCCTCCGGCATCCGGAAAAGAGTATATCCATCAGCTGATGGAAAAGATGGAAGAGATCGGTGTCGGCAAGATCGGTGTGATCAGCGGCAGATATTATGCCATGGACAGAGATAACCGCTGGGATCGTGTGGAGAAGGCTTACCTGGCTCTGACAAAGGGCGAGGGTGTCGACGGCGGCACAGATCCGCTGGCAGCCATGGCCGCTTCCTATGAGGCCGGTGTCACCGACGAGTTTGTCGTTCCCACCGTTATGAAGGATGAAAATGGCGAGCCGCAGGCTGTGATCCGTGACGGCGATTCTATCATCTTCTTCAACTTCCGTCCGGACCGCGCCAGAGAGATCACCAGAGCCTTTTGTGATCCGGAGTTCTCCGGCTTTGAGAGAACCAGACTGCAGGATCTTACCTATGTCTGCTTCAAGGATTATGATGAGACGATTCCCAACAAGCTGGTCGCCTTCAAGAAGGAATCCATTGTCAATACCTTCGGTCAGTTCCTGGCAGCAAACCATATGACCCAGGCCCGCATCGCCGAGACCGAGAAATATGCGCATGTCACATTCTTCTTTAACGGCGGCATTGAGGAGCCCAACGAGGGTGAGGACAGGATCCTTGTCCATTCCCCGAAGGTCGCGACCTATGATCTGAAGCCGGAGATGAGTGCTTATGAAGTTTGTGACCGGCTCTGCGAGGCCATCCGTTCCGACAAATATGATGTGATCATCATCAACTTTGCCAACCCGGATATGGTCGGCCATACCGGCGTGGAGGCGGCGGCCATCCAGGCGATCGAGGCAGTGGATGTCTGTGTCGGCCGTGCGGTCGAAGCTCTAAAGGAGGTCGGCGGCCAGATGTTCATTACTGCCGATCACGGAAATGCCGAGTACATGGTGGACGAGGAGACCGGTGAGCCCTTTACCGCCCACACCACCAATCCGGTACCCTTCATCCTGGTCAATGCCGATCCGGCCTATGGCCTTCGCGAGGGCGGAAAGCTCTGCGACATCGTTCCGACGCTGATCGAACTGATGGGTATGGAGAAACCCGCCGAGATGACCGGCGAGTCCCTGCTGGTACGGAAAGCCTAAAGGGACGATAAAACAAAAGTGAGGAGCTTAAGGCTCCTTGTAAAAACGTGCATATTCATTCTCTTGGGAAGCAGCTGCGGTCTGCAGATCTTCCTTTGGAAGGAATGTGCACGTTTTTTTATGTTTGTCGTGCCATGTTAGGCAAAAAGACGGAAAATTATCGTGAAAACTGTTCCGAAATGTGTAAATAGTACAAACAAATTCTTGCTAATTGCCGATATATAAGATACACTAATATCAAATGATTGTAAGTTGGTCTGCCGCCTATCCGTCCGTCAGCGGGGCAGACTGGTTGCGGTATTGCGGGCGCAGCAGAATAGACGACAGAATAGACGACAGAATAGAACAATACCGTTTCAGCAGATGTTCCCGAGGCGCAGGGCGATGCGGCCGTCCTGCGGCAGGTACAAATGCTGGCCCAAAAATGACAGAGTAAAGCGGGAATGATCCGGTGATGGCTTTGTCAATACATCGAATCATGCAGGCGGTCTCTTTTTGCAGAAGAGGCTGCTTTTTTTGTTAAAACGATAAAAGGAGAACAACGATGAAAAAGGTCAGAGTACAGGATGCTGTCGGCATGACGCTGTGTCACGATATTACCGCAATGCGGGATGGCTTCAAGGGAGCTGCCTTTAAGAGAGGCCACGTGATCCGCGAGGAGGATATCGAGGAGATGCTCGATATCGGAAAGCGGACCGTGTTTATCTGGGAGGAGAATGCCGGGGAGATCCATGAAGAGGACTGTGCCCTGCGTATGGCGGCAATGGCTCCGGTTAAGAATGCCCACTATACGGATGTTTCCGAAGGAAAGGTCCTGCTGATGGCGGACCAGCGGGGCATGTTCCGGGTAAATACCGACCTTCTTCGCCGGATCAACAGCATCGGTGATATCACGATCGCCACCCTTCCGGACCATTATCCGGCAGAGGCAGGTGCAAGACTTGCATCCATGCGGATCGTACCTCTGGTTACAAAGGAAGAGCAGATCATCGAGGCCGAGCGCCTCAGCCGGGAAGCCGAAGCGGCTGGAAATCCTCTGCTGGATCTTCTTCCCTATCAGAACAGAAAGATCGGCGTGATCATTACCGGATCGGAGGTATACAGCGGACGGATCAAGGACAAGTTTGAGCCCGTGGTACGTGCCAAGATGAAACATTTTCCGGCAGAGATCGTCGGCGTGACGATCTGTGATGACGATCTGGATATGATCATCCAGGCGGCAAAAGCGCATCTGGCAAAGGGCGCCGACTTCCTGATCTTTACCGGCGGCATGTCCGTTGATCCGGATGATCTTACCCCCACAGCGATCCGCGGACTGGGAGCAGAGATCATCAGTCACGGCGTTCCGGCCCAGCCAGGCAACATGACCCTTGTGGCCTACCTTGAGGATGTGGCGATCCTGGGTGTTCCCGGTGCGGCGATCTCACTGCCGACGACGATCTTTGATGTGCTCCTGCCGCAGATCTTTGCCGGAGAGCGCATTTCAAAAGAAGACCTGATCCGTCTGGGCGATGGCGGACTCTGTCAGATGTGTAAGTCCTGCCACTGGCCGAACTGTACTTTCGGAAGATATTGATCTATTCAGATGGAGCACTCCGGAAACGGAAGGTTCCCGTGTATGCAGCGAGGCAGCCCGCCAAAAGGCCGTCTGGTAGAAAATCATGATCGATACATTTGGAAGAAAAATAAATTATCTGCGAATCTCCGTGACAGAGCGCTGCAATCTGCGCTGCCGGTACTGCATGCCGGAGGAAGGGATCTGCAAGAAAACGCACGAGGAGATGCTGACCGAAGACGAGCTGATCTCCTGTGTGCGCGCGGCGGTATCCCTTGGCATGACCAAGTTCCGTCTGACGGGCGGTGAGCCGCTGGTAAAGCGAAATCTGCTTTCAATCTGTAAGCGGATCACGGAGATACCGGGTGTAGAGGAGCTTTGTCTGACGACCAATGCGACCCTGCTTCCGGATACGGCGGAGGATCTTGTCCGGGCCGGCGTCAGCCGGGTCAATATCAGCCTGGATACCCTGGATCCCAGGAAGTATGGGTGGATCACCAGGCGCGGATCACTGCGCGAAGCCCTGGATGGGATCGATGCGGCGCTCCATGCCGGCTTTGCGAAGGTAAAGCTGAATGCGGTGCTCATCGGAGGCTTTAACGACGACGAGATTCCAGCTCTTGCCGATCTTACCAGGAAATGGCCGGTGGATATGCGGTTTATCGAAATGATGCCGATGGCGGGCAATACAGAATTTGGCCCGGAGGCTTACATCCCATATACCCGGGTGCTGGAGGCGCTGCCGGAGCTCGTGCCGGTAAGCAATAAAAGCGCATCCGGTCTGGCTGGATCATTGCCTGGCGGCATGCCAGAGCAAAATGGTGTTGCGAAGCTCTACCGCCTGCCGGGGGCCCTGGGAAATGTGGGCCTGATCAGCCCGGTCAATGCCCATTTCTGCCGGACCTGCAGCCGGCTTAGGCTGACAGCAGACGGAAAGCTAAAGCCCTGCCTCCATTCAGAAGCAGAATATCCCGTCAAGGGTCTGGATGAAGAAGAGATAAAAAAGCAATTTGCTGCTGCGATCTATGGCAAGCCGGAATGGCATGGGAATCTTTCTGTGACAGAACGGAGCCATGCCCTGCGGAGAATGAACCAGATCGGCGGATAAGCCAGAGCGGCGGACAAACCAGATCGACGGATAAGCCGGATCTTTGCCTGCAGTCTGGGCTCCACCTGGCTGAGCAAAAAAGGAAGAAGAAAAGCCTGTATATTGCCAGGTATCGTTTTGCGGAGGAAAACCATGGGAGAGTTTACGCATTTTAATGATGAGGGCAGAGCAAAGATGGTCGATGTCGGAGAGAAGCCCGAGACGGTGCGCACAGCCCGCGCTGCCGCAAGAGTCCTGGTCAATGACGGGACCTATGCGCTGATTCGCTCCGGCGGCGTCAAAAAGGGAGATGTGCTGACCGTGGCGCAGATCGCCGGGATCATGGGCGCCAAGCGTACGCCGGACCTCATTCCCATGTGTCATCCTGTCCCGATCAATGGGATCGACCTGCATCTATCCCTGGCCGGACCGGCGGAGCAGTATGGAAAGGATCCTGCACTGGAGGGCTGGTATGCTGTCGAGATCATCGCGGAAACCCGCTGCATGGGAAAAACCGGGGTAGAGATGGAAGCATTGACGGCGGTGTCCGTCGCGGCGCTTACGGTCTACGATATGTGCAAGGCAGTCCAGAAGGATATGGTCATTACCGACATCCGCCTTCTGGAGAAGACCGGCGGCGTACATGGCGATTTCCGCCGCGATGAGACCGTAAAATAAGAACAGGAATGTCCGCCGGAAAGCCGGCGGCATCCGACGGATAGATATACGAAACATAATATAAAGATCCTCAGGGAGAAATATTAAGATCCCTAAGGGAGGAGAGAATGTCCGGAGCTCTGACGGCAGAGCGGCAAATTTCGGGCAGACCAGAGGAAGGAAAGGAGATACGTCATGGCATACAAGGCAGCTGTCATAACGGTCAGCGATAAAGGGGCGAAGGGAGAGCGAAAGGATACCAGCGGTCCGGCCGTCTGTGCGATGCTGACGGAGGATGGCTACGAGGTGATCCATACATCGATCGTTCCCGATGAGAAGAAAGCCATTAAGCACGAGCTGATCAAGTGTGCGGATGAGCTGAATTGCGCCCTTGTCATTACCACGGGCGGTACCGGATTCTCGCCGAGGGATGTCACGCCGGAAGCCACCAAAAAGGTGGTGGAGCGCCTGACGCCTGGCATTCCGGAAGCCATGCGCGCAGAAAGCATGAAGATCACCCCCAAGGGCTGCCTGTCCAGAGAGATGGCCGGCATCCGGGGAAAAACATTGATTATCAACCTTCCGGGAAGTGAGAAGGCTGCCAGGGAAAACCTGGCCGCAGTGCTGAAGCCGGTCAGGCATGGGATCGATATGCTGTATTCCGCCGGCTCTGCGGACTGCGGGGAACCGCATCATGAGCATCACCATGAACATGAGCATGAACATGAGCATGAGAGTGCCCCTCAGGCCGCCCCTTCTGCCGATGCATGGATGCGTGAGGCAAAGCAGGACCCGGATGCGGGTAAAGTTGGCATGTACCTGATGCACAACGGCACCGTGCGGGAGAGCGCCCGTGCAAAGGTGCGGGAAGGGGCAGAGGATACGGCTCCTGTTACGGGCATGCATTTTGATTATGACGATGCAAAGGTCGAGGAGGCTATTAACAAAGCCAGAGGGCTTGAGGGTGTCTATTATGTCCGTGTCTGGCTGAACAGAGGCGAGCTGAAGGTTGGGGACGATATCATGCTTTTCCTGATCGGCGGAGACACCAGACCGCATACGATCTCCGCGCTGGAGACGCTGGTCGGCGATATTAAGACAAATTGTGTAACAGAAAAAGAAAAGTACTAATGCGTTCGTTGTGAATCGATTCAAAACGGTATATGCGTGTAAAGCCACGTGTATATAGATCCATTTCTGAAACAGGGAAAGGAGAATCACACCATGAAAGCAGGAAAGTTACTTGCAGGAGTGCTGGCGGGGATCATGATCGCCTCGCTGGCAGCATGCGGCTCATCAGCCGCAGGAGGAGCATCGGAACCGGAGACACAGGCAGTAAGCGCGGCAGAGGAAACCGCAGAGAGCACCGCCGCATCTGCAGAGGCAGAAGCCCCGGCAGAGGAAGCGTCGGCACCTGCCGAAGAAGCTGAACCGGCAGAAGAGGCAGCAGAGAGCGCAGACGCAGATACGGCAGAGACGAAGGAGATCATCGTATTTGCTGCCGCGTCCATGACGGAGACGCTCACAGAGATCAAGGATCTCTACGAAGCTGCGAATCCCGGGATCAAGATCACCTACAATTTTGATTCCTCCGGCACGCTGAAGACGCAGATCGAGGAAAATGCGGACTGTGACATTTTCATCTCCGCAGCCCCGAAGCAGATGAACCAGCTCGATATCGAGAAGGACGAGGAGGCAAATCCGGACCGGCTGGATTTTGTGGATCCTGCGACCCGCATCGATCTCCTTGAAAACAAGGTCGCGCTGGTCGTACCGGACGGCAATCCAAAGGGCATCGAATCCTTTGACCAGCTGGCAGAAAGCCTGAAGGCCGGGGATATCCTGATGGCCATGGGAAATGCAGACGTACCGGTGGGACAGTACACTCAGAAGATCTTCGCGTTTTACGGACTTGAGGAAGAAGCCCTGGCAAATGCCGGCGTGATCTCCTACGGCACCAATGTCAAGGAGGTAACGACCCAGGTCGTGGAAGCCAGCGTAGATGCCGGTGTCGTATATGCGACCGATGCATTCAGTGCAGGTCTGCCGGTCATCGACACGGCAACGGCTGAGATGTGCGGACAGGTCATCTATCCGGCAGCCGTGCTGAAGATCAGCAAAAACCCGGAGGAGGCAAAGGCCTTCCTTGATTATCTGCAGGGAGATGAGGCCATGGCTGTTTTTGAGACGGTCGGTTTCTCGAAGCTGGGATAAACAGGAACAGACAGATACGTAAAAATGGGGTCAGCCGCGCGTAAGTTCTCGTGCGGCCCCCTTTTTACTAAGTACATACGTAAGCCGGGGCGTTCGAGATGCAGGGATATGACCCCGGGATCGGAGAAAAATGACTGGTATCGACTGGTATCCGCTGTGGAATTCCCTGCGGATCGCTGCTGCCAGCTGTGTGCTGGTATTTTTCCTTGGCATATTCTGCGCGTACTATGCGGCAAGACTGCCCAGGATCATAAAAGGAATACTCGATGTCGTCCTCACACTGCCGATGGTCCTGCCGCCGACGGTGTGCGGTTATTTTTTGCTGCTTGTCTTCGGCGCACGCCGGCCCCTTGGCATGCTTCTGGCAGATCTCGGCATAAAGTTCGTGATGACCTGGCAGGGCGGGATCCTTGCGGCGTCCGTGGTGGCTTTTCCACTCATGTACCGGACGGCAAGAGGCGCTTTTGAGAGCTTCGACCAGAATCTTGCCTGGTCGGCACAGACCCTGGGGCTTTCGGATACCTTCATTTTCTGGCGGATCCGGATGCCTGCCTGCCGGCAGGGCATTCTGGCAGGTACCGTGCTTGCCTTTGCCAGAGCACTTGGCGAGTATGGCGCCACAAGCATGCTGATCGGCTATACGCCGGGCCGGACGGCGACCATCTCCACCACCGTCTATCAGCTGTGGCGGACCAATGACGAGCGTGGCGCCATGTTTTGGGTACTGGTCAATCTGGCGATCAGCACGGTGGTGCTGCTGACCGTCAATATGCTGGAGACGCGGCAGAAGAGGACGGTGAGGAAATGAGCCTGGTCGTAGATATCAAAAAGAAGATCGGCAGCTTTTCGCTGGATGTGTCCTTTGAAACACAAAATGAGATCGTCGCGATCCTTGGCGCTTCCGGCTGTGGAAAAAGCATGACACTTAAATGCATTGCCGGCATCGAAAAGTCGGACAGCGGGCGGATCGTCCTGGACGGGCGTGTACTGTATGATTCGGAGAAGGGCATCTGCCTGCCGCCACAGAAGCGAAAAGTCGGATATCTCTTCCAGAATTATGCCCTGTTTCCGAATATGACCGTGCGCGGCAATATCTTCTGCGGGATGCATAACCAGAAGGACCGGCAGGAAAAGGAAAAGAAGCTAAAAGCACTGCTGGCGCTGCTGAAGCTGGAGGGGCTGGAGGACAGGAAGCCTGCCGAGCTGTCAGGCGGACAGCAGCAGAGGACAGCGATCGCCAGGATCCTTGCATCAGAGCCCGAGATCCTGATGCTCGATGAGCCGTTTTCTGCTTTGGACGCGCATCTGCGGGATTCACTCAAGATCGAACTTCGGGACCTGCTGCGGACCTATGGGAAGACGGTGCTTCTGGTGACGCACAGCCGTGACGAAGCCTATAACATGTCGGTAAAGCTTGGAATCATGGCGGATGGTCGTATGCAGGGGACGCGTGAGGTCAAGTCGGTATTTGCCGACCCGGAGACCATTCAGGCTGCCGTAATCACAGGCTGCAAGAACATTGCCGCAGCACGCAGGATCGGCCCCTTTGAGGCAGAAGTCCCCGAATGGGGCATCACGCTCCGGACATCCCGGGAGCTCAAGGAGGGTCTTGCGGCGATCGGGATACGGGCACATTACTTCCGGCCCGGAAATGGAAGAAGCGGCAGTGAGGAGGAAAACACTAGAAGTCAGGGTACGCCAGAGCTCAGAACCCGACAGGGAAATTTCTTCCCGGTCACGTTCGCCGGAGAAATGGAAGAGCCCTTCGAGACGATCTTACAGTTCCGCTACACAGGACAGGCAGAGGGAAGCCCCAGCATCTGGTGGCGGCTTCCAAAAGACAAGAAGCCACGGGAGTTTCCGACGGAGATCGGGATCGCACCGGTCAACGTGCTTCCACTGTATGAATAAAAAAAGAAAAAATGCCAGTTATATGCAGAAACATTCATCAGATATACAGTTTTGATTATTGACTTTGCATATTTGCAGTGCTACGATAGGAAAAGTCTTAATTATTATAAGGTTTTCTGCAATTCTATTCATATTCGAAGGAGAAGATTATGATGAAAAAGATTTTTGCTTCAGCACTGATTATGGCAATGACCCCTATCTCTGGCAGCCTGCGGCGGATCCGCATCCGGTGAGACCGCCGGAGAGATCAAGACAGTTGTGGCAGGCGAGCTTCATATGGCAACCAACGCATCCTTCCCGCCCTATGAGATGACCACCGATGACGGCGGCTATGAGGGCATCGATGTGGAGATCGCCACAAAGATCGCCGAGAAGCTGGGCCTTACCCTTGTCGTTGACGACATGGAGTTTTCTTCTGTCATCACCTCTGTACAGAGCGGCAAAGAAGATATGGCCATGGCAGGTCTCACTGTCAGCGAAGAGCGCAAGCAGAATGTAGATTTTACTGACAGCTATGCGACCGGCGTCCAGGTCATCATCGTTACCGATGACTCTCCCGTTGCCACCGTCGATGATCTGGCCAATGTATCCCTGATCGGCTGCCAGGAGGGCACGACCGGTTATATCTATTGCTCCGATACCGTGGAGAACGGCGGATACGGCGAGGATCATGTCGTTGCTTATCCGAATGGCGCAACTGCCGTCCAGGCTCTGCTTGACGGCAAGGTCGATGCCGTTGTTATCGACAATGAGCCGGCAAAGGCTTATGTCGCTGCCAATGAGGGCATCCACATCCTCGAGACCGAGTACGTTACCGAGGACTATGCCATTGGCGTAAACAAGGAGAATCCGGCCCTTCGCGAGGCGATCAACACCGCACTGAACGAGCTGATCGCAGACGGAACGGTCCAGGAGATCATCGACAAGTATATTTCTGCGGAATAATCAGCAGATCTAAGTGAATGGTTCAGCTCCGCCTTGTGCGGAACGCTGCAGAGCAGGGCGGCAGCACAGCCGCCCTGTATTTCGTTGGAGGAAACCAAGTGGCTGGAATTTTTAATGATTTATGGATGCAGTTTCAGCAGAGCTTTATCGAAGGCGCGCGCTGGAAGCTGTATGTGGGCGGTCTTGGCATATCCTTTCTGGTGACGCTGGGCGCGCTGTTGATCGGTATCATACTGGGCATCCTTGTGGCGGTTGTCCGTACCATGCACGACCAGCAGGATGCGAACAAGGTCCATGCAGGCCTGAAATTTCTGAACTCTCTCAGTCTGCTGTATACGACCGTGATCCGCGGAACACCGATGATGGTCCAGCTGCTGATCATGAATTTCGTTATCTTCTCATCGAGCCGGAATCAGATCGGCATTGCCATCCTGGCTCTTGGCATCAACTCCGGCGCCTATACGGCCGAGATCATTCGAAGCGGCATCATGTCCATCGATGTGGGACAGATGGAGGCCGGACGGTCTCTGGGTATGGGATATACGACGGTCATGAAGGATATCATCATCCCCCAGGCTGTCAAAAATATTCTGCCGGCGCTTGGCAATGAGCTGATCACCCTGTTCAAGGATACCTCTCTGGTATCTGCGATCGGACTGGTCGATCTCACCATGGTCGCAAGAAACATCCAGGCCAGGACGTACCAGGCGCTGATGCCCTATATCGGCATTGCGCTGATGTATCTGGCAGTGGTTATCGTGCTCACCAGACTTCTGGGAATCCTGGAAAGGAGGATGCGCAAGAGTGACAGAAGATAAGAATGCTCTGATCCGAATCGAACATCTGACCAAGGCCTTTGGCGATCATGTGGTGCTTCGGGATATCTCCCAGCATGTCGACAGGGGCGAGAGAGTGGTCATCATCGGGCCTTCCGGCTCTGGCAAATCCACCTTCCTTCGCTGCATGAACCTGCTGGAGGTCCCGACAGAGGGAGAGATCTGGTTTGACGGCACCAATATCACCGATCCAAAGACGGACATCAACCTGATCCGTCAGCAGATGGGCATGGTATTTCAGCACTTCAATCTTTTCCCAAACAAGACGGTGCGGGAAAACATTACCCTTGCGCCGCTTCGGACCGGCCTGATGAAGCAGGAGGAGGCGGATGCAGAGGCGACCCGTCTTCTGAAGCGTGTGGATCTGCTGGACAAGGCCGATGCCTATCCGTCCTCCCTGTCCGGCGGACAGAAGCAGAGGATCGCCATCGTGCGGGCACTTGCCATGCATCCAAAGGTCATGCTTTTCGACGAGCCCACCTCCGCACTTGACCCGGAGATGGTCGGCGAAGTTCTTGCAGTCATGAAGGAGCTGGCCCAGGAGGGCATGACGATGGCTGTCGTTACCCATGAGATGGGCTTTGCCCGTGAGGTCGCAGACCGCGTGCTTTTCGTCGCTGACGGCATCGTCATGGAAGAGGGAACGCCCGAAGAAGTATTCGGACAGCCAAAGGCGCCAAGACTGCAGGATTTCCTGTCAAAGGTGCTGTAAACAGACGCGGCTGCAGGATAGCCGCAGGTTTTACCCTGGAGGGAGGCGCTCCCTCCATGTAGAAAAAAATACCCTGCCGCCTATTGCGGCGGGAGACCGGATGGTGTGACAAGATGAAATTTGTGGTGCAGAGAGTCAGTGAGGCCAGCGTGTCGGTGGACGGCGAGGTGCTCGGACAGATCGGCCGGGGATACATGGTCCTGATCGGAGTCGGTGAGGGAGATACAAAGGCAGACGCCGATAAATATCTGAAAAAACTGATCGCGCTCCGAATCTTTGATGACGAGGCCGGCAAGACCAATCTGTCTCTGGCGGATGTGGGCGGCAGCCTGCTGCTCATCTCGCAGTTTACGCTCTATGCGAACTGCAAAAAGGGAAACCGGCCCAGCTTTTTCCATGCAGGGGATCCGCAAGCTGCAGAAGAGCTGTATGAATACATCTGCGAGGAGGCGGCAAAACAGGTGCCTGTGGTCCGGAAGGGTGTATTTGGGGCCCATATGCAGGTATCCTTGATCAACGACGGTCCATTTACAGTTATCCTCGAGGATCTGTAACGGCCATCGGCCCTGAAAATGACCCTTTAACGCTTTTGATCTGCAATATGTGCCGACGGCGGAGATTGCAAAAATATCGCTTGATTTCAAAATTCAATTGTGATAATATGTCTAATGCGAGTTTTTTCGCTGACATATAGGAGGTGAACGCAATTGGCATCCGTAATCCGAACGATTTTAACTATCCTTTTTGCAATAGATTCCATCTTACTTATTGTCGTCGTCCTTATGCAGCAGGGCAAGGACAGAGGTCTCGGCGCGATCAGCGGCATGAATACCGGTGACACGTACTGGGGAAGAAACAAGGGCCGTTCCAAGGAAGGCAAGCTGGTGCTCATCACCAGGATCGCCGCAGTCGTATTTATCCTGCTTGCCCTTGCACTCAACATGAGCTTTTAATCTGAAGCCGCTGCAGTGATGCAGCGGCTTTTTCCGTGCAAAGCTGTTTTAGCGGGATCAAGCGCAAAGTCCTGTCTGCATCGATTTGTTCAAGTGACAGGACCTGATAAGGGGCGCTGCAGACTTTCTGCAGGCTCTCCTTTCGGAGCGGGATGTACATTTTTTTAACATATAACGGCAAGAATTCTCCCATCCTATAAGGTGACGGGATGAATTGCACATCTTGGTATAGTTGTACTCGTCTCTCTTTTTGCACATATAAAAAGGAATAGTAAAAAGAACACTTGTTCTAAATGCGCGCCTATGGTATACTGTTATCAACAGAAGTAATCCATTTCAGTCGAATTCAAGGAAATGTTGGCATGACGGACAAATATGATC
>OCTX014571263.1_pt1 | contig 42280 bp, 28 predicted proteins | sample 1539691 | NCBI WGS metagenome assembly OCTX01 (sample SAMN02144231, study PRJEB22623) | gut metagenome | biome: sheep rumen | host: Ovis aries | place: New Zealand
AAGGAAACAGCCATGAGCCAAAGAAAACAACTCATGACTGCTATTAGAGAAATATAAAAAGAGGATGTGCCTATTTTGACACACCCTCTTGCGGAATAATTCTCTAGAAAAACTATGGATGGTGTCACATTGCGTTTCGTCAGCGCTTATGGTGGTGGTTTCTGCGCTTGGCTTTGTCGGCCTCGTACTGCTTGAACTGCTCGGCAGTCATGATTTTCTTCAGCTCAGCGTCGTAAGCCTTAACATTCTCGGCCATCTTCGAGCGGAACTTCTGCATGGCAGCACGTTGCTTCTCGACATCCGAGAGTCCTGAAGCCTCCTTTCCGTCCACGGGCGGCTGGGGCTGCATCTGCGGAGCACCGGGGTCGCCTTCCGGGCCGTTGGGCTTTTGGCCCTTGTGGCGGAAATCGGGACGCGGCCCGCCCGCCGGGCGTGGTCCTCCGTGGCGTGGGCCCAGAGTTCCGGCGAAATCGGTGTTCAGTTTCAGCAGCTGGGTCGTCTGTTTTTCGTTGAGTCCGTAGCGCTGCGCCATGTCTTCGGTGCGCCGCTGTGCCATTTCTGTCTTATTGGGACGCTTGTGAGTGCGTTGGGGCTGTATTTGTTTGTCATCCTGTGCCAAGGCTGCCGAACTCATCAAGATGGTGGCAGCGAGTGTCAATACTATCTTTTTCATGCCTTTTGAGTTTTAATTGTTTCGTTTTACTATGTTTTTGTTAGTTGCAACTATCACTTTGACGCAGAAAAAACAGCATCGTTTAACCCGAAAAACTGAAAGGTTTGCTAAGTTGTGCAAAAAAATCTTTACCTTCCACGCCCACTGTTTTCCAACAGATTGATGCAATTTTTGGGCAAAAAACGCGAAATAGCGGCAAAGCAGCATAAAAAAACGGCATTTTAACGCACGAAATCATTTTTTTGCAGTATCTTTGCATGACAACCCACATTCAACACCGAAAAGAATGAGAAAAAACGCCTTTTGCATACTTTTGCTCCTGGCCGCTGCGTTCGTTTCGTGCAGCGAGCAGGCTCCACCCAAGGAGGAGAAGACCGTCATCGACACCATACCGATGATGGTGATGCAGATACAGAAGTGCTCGCGCCTCTATACATCGGAGATGAAAGTACACAAAATCATCACCCACTCCGACCAGCTGAAGCTCAAAGGCTCCATCCTGGCCAAGACGTTCAACATCCAGTTGCCCGTGGGCGACCGCAAAGTGGCCATCCCCATGGACGCCACGCTGAAGGCCTACGTCGATTTCGCCAACTTCAGCGAGCGCAACATACGGCGCAACGGACGGAAGATTGAAATCATACTGCCCGACCCGCAGGTGACGCTCACCAGCAGCAAGATAGACCACGAGAACGTGATGAAGTCGGTTTCCATCTTCCGCAGCAACTTCACCGACGCCGAAATGACCAACTACGAACGGCAGGGGCGCGCAGCCATCATCAACAGCATTCCCGAACTGGGCATCATCGAGAATGCCAAGCACAGCGCCGCAACCACCATCATTCCCATGGTCAGGCAGATGGGCTTTGAGGAGAAGGACATCACCGTGAGCTTCCGAAAGGATTTCTCGCCGCAGCAAGTGCCCCTTTCGCTTTACAAAATGATTGAGAAAAAATGAGCAGAAGATACAAACGCAGCAAAATAGGCGATTCGGCCGACCTGCTGAAGCAGGTGGTCATACTGGCCATCATCGTGGTGGCGGCCGTGTGGTACTACAAGTCGCAAAATGACAACGTCGAGGTGGAGGTGGAACAGACAATCGACCTCACGCCACAACAAATCACCTCGCTCAAGGACATCGGCGAGTGGGAGTTTCTGTCCATTGCCGACGAAGAAATGGTAGATACCCTGCGCAAGGGCATCTTCACCGACGACCAACTGGTGCGCATCTACTACGGCACCCTGCGCCTGGGCATCAACATGAACCATGCGAAGGAGGGCTGGATCAGAAAACAGGGTGACTCGGTCTTGGTGACGCTCCCCCCCATCGAGCTGCTCGACAAGGACTTCATCGACGAGGCGCGCACCCACTCGTTCTACGAGAGCGGCAAGTGGAGCGAGCGCGACCTGGCCGCCCTCTACCGGCGGGCTTACAACAACATGCGCCGCCGCTGCATGACGCGCGCAAACATACAGAGTGCCGAAGACAACGCCATCGCACAGTTCGACAAACTGCTGCGCACCATGGGGTTCGACAACGTCATCGTCCGCATGGACAACACCAACGCAAAACACTAATCATCCGACATCACGATGGAACAAATCAACGTTTTCTTTGAAGATCTAAGTTCGCTGCTCTGGGGCTGGCCCATGATTGTGCTGCTGCTCGGCACCCACCTGTTCCTCACCATCCGGCTGAAATTTCCACAACGCAAGATAGGCACCGCCATCCGTCTCTCGGTGAGCCGCGACAACAATGCCACGGGCGACGTGTCGCAATTCGGAGCCCTGGCCACCGCCTTGGCGGCCACCATCGGCACGGGCAACATCATCGGCGTGGCCACGGCCATCTCGCTCGGAGGGCCAGGCGCCGTGCTGTGGTGCTGGCTGACGGGTGTGTTCGGCATCAGCACCAAGTATGCCGAAGGATTGCTGGCCATCAAATATCGCGTGAAGACCCCCGACGGCAAAATGCTCGGCGGCCCCATGTATGCGCTTGAGCGCGGCCTGGGATGGAAATGGGCGGGAGTGCTGTTTGCCCTGTTTACAGCCATCGCCGCCTTCGGCATCGGCAACACGGTGCAGGCCAACGCCATGTCAACGCTCACTTTCGAAACCTACGGCATTCCGCAATATCTCACGGGCCTGGTCATCTGCTTGCTGGCCGGAGCCGTCATCCTGGGCGGCGTGAAGAGCATCGCCCGCGTCTGCACCATGCTCGTGCCCTTCATGGCCATCTTCTATGTGCTGGGCTGCATCGCCATCCTTTTCATCAACGGCACCTACGTGTGGCCGGCCATCAGGCTCATCTGCGAGTCGGCCTTCACGCCCGCTGCTGCCGGCGGCGGATTTGTGGGCACCACCGTGATGATGGCCGCCCGCTACGGCATCGCGCGCGGACTGTTCTCCAACGAGTCGGGCATGGGCTCGGCACCCATCGTGGCTGCCGCTGCCCAGACGCGCAACCCTGTGCGCCAGGCGTTGGTTTCGGCCTCGGGCACGTTCTGGGACACGGTCGTCATCTGCGCCCTCACGGGCATCGTCATCGTGAGCAGCATCATCGCCTACCCCGACATCGACTATAGCAACGGAGCCGTGCTCACAAAGGCAGCCTTCAGCAAGATTCCCTACATTGGCGCACCGTTGCTCAGCATCGGACTGCTCACCTTTGCCTTCAGCACCATCTTGGGGTGGAGCTATTACGGCGAGCGCGCCGTGGAATATTTGGCAAGGGGCAAGCAAGACACCAAGGACAACACCGCCGACAGCACCTCCAGGGCGAAGGCTGCCCGCGTAAAAGGCACAGTAAACTCCTATAGAGTGCTCTACATCATTGCGCTTTTCATTGGTAGCATCATGAATCTGGGCATTGTCTGGAACATCGCCGACTGCATGAACGCCCTGATGGCCATTCCCAACCTGCTGTCGCTGCTGCTGTTGAGCGGGGTCATCGTGAAGGAAACCCGCGAATACCTCTGGAGCGGCCAGTTGGACAAGGAAATGGAGGAAAACTGAATTTTTCGAGTTAGGAGTTGGGAGTTAAGAGTTAAGAGTTAAGAGTTAAGAGTTAAGAATTAGGAGTTGTGAGCTGGGAGCTGCCGTTGACAAAAAAAAGGAGCTAACAGCTTCCATCTGTTCGGAAACTCTTAACTCCTAACTCTTAACTCCTAACTCCTAACTCACCTTTTGTCGATGTACTTGTAGCCGGGGTATTTCTGTTTGTCGAACACAAACACCTTGTCGGAAATGCCACCGCTCTTGAAGTTTGAAATTTTGATGGTGGTGTGGAAAATGCCCACCTTGATGCGTATGCTCTGCGGATGGCGGGTGTGCAAGTCAAGCTGAACGCGCGCCTCCTTGATGCCTTTCACACCTTTCTTGGCCTTCAGCGTCAACCAGTAGTGGGAGTCATCGCGCTTGATGCTGTAGGTGTAGTTGTCGGGAGAGAATTTGAACTTGGTGGAATACTTGTCCCTCGAATCATCGTTCATGTCAAAGATTGTCACCGTCATTTTCTTCCTGTCTGCGCGCCAATAAGTGGTGCCGTCGCTGTAGGCATCATACTTCTCGTCAACAAACTTGCTCTTTTTCTCCTTGTACCAAATGGTGCCGTTGGTCTTGTAGATGCCAATGATGTTCACCGAATAGTGAAGCGTTGAGCCCTGAGCACCAAAAACCATGTCATAAATCTGATTGAACATCTTGCGGGCCTGCCGCTCGTTGGAATTGGTCTGCGCCACACAACTCACTGACGCAAAAAGCATTAAAAGAACGTATCGATATCTGAAAAACATACTCTATTTTTGAAAATTGGGTGCAAAGGTACGAAGTATTTGCTAGAAGTCAGCATGGAATTGAAAGAAAATGGCTACTTTTGCACGAAAAAGGACGAAAAGACCACAACAAACGTGCAAAAGACATGAATATCAACACCATCATACTCGATTTCGACGGCACCATGGGCGACACGCAGAGCCTCATCGTGCGCACCATGCAGCAAACCATCCAAGCATTGGGACTGCCACCACAGTCGCCCGAAAGCTGTGCCGCCATGATTGGCCGCCCGCTGCGCGAAACCTTCACCGAACTCATACCCATGACCGAGGAAATGGGCGACCGGTGCGAACAAACCTACCGTCAACTGTTCTTCCAGAACAACACGCCCGACGCGGTGCCCCTTTTTCCGCACGTCAGAGAAACGCTTGCCCGCCTCCACCAGCAGGGCATCACCCTGACCATTGCCAGCAGCCGCAGCCGCGAGACGCTCGACGAATTTTTGCAACGCATGCAGCTCAACCAGTTCGTCAGCCTCATTGTCGGTGCCGACGACGTGGCCCAAGCAAAGCCCCATCCCGAGCCGGTGCTCAAGACTCTGAGCCACTGTGGCTGTAAGGCAGAGAATGCGCTCGTTGTGGGCGACACCACCTTCGACATTCTCATGGGCAACGCCGCCCACTGCCCCACCTGCGCCGTCACCTACGGCAACCACTCGCGCGAGCAACTGCTCACCGCCCATCCCACCTTCATCATCGACGACTTTGCTGAGCTCATTGACATCGTCCTACAATAACCGTACAAGCGAGAACGGCCTAACAAGATAGAAATGGGGGCATGCACAAGGAAATGTGCATGCCCCCGTTTCCATCTCATTGAGCGCTGTGAGCAGAACAATGTCCGCCGGATTTGTTTACAGCCAAGCCGACGGCTTACTGCTCAATCTGTTGCAGCTTCGTGTCGCCGGGTTTAAAGAGCAGGCCCGTGCATTTGGTGGCTGCAGCCTTGTAGGGGCGCAACTCGATGGCGTTCCAGTCAATCTGGTCGGTGCGCTGTGCGAGGGGCGCATGCGGAATGAGGCTTCCGTCGCGCACAAGGATGATGGCGGGAATTTCGCCTGCCTTCAGCGTTTGGTATCCACCGTCATAGACGGCACCACTCTGGTAGTCGATCCATTTTCCGGCGGGCAGATAGACCGTGCGCTCAGTGCCGCTCTCCATCAGCGGAGCAACGAGCATTTGCGAACCGAACATGTACTCATCTTCTACGAGCCATGCACCGGCATCGTGGGGGAACTCAACGAACAAGGCGCGCACCATGGGCAAACCGCGCTCGGTGCAGTCCTTGGCCTGGGCATAGACGTAGGGCATGAGGCGGTATTTCATTTCGGCCGCCTGACGGAAAGCGTCGGTGAACGACTCGCTGATGAGCCATGGCTCGGTGGGCGGTGCGCCGTGGGCACGGGTGTGCGAAGAAAGGAATCCGAAGGGCAGCCAACGGCGGTAGATGTCCTCGGGCGAAGCGGTGACGAAACCGCCCATGTCGTGGCTCCAGAAGGAGAATCCGCTGAGTCCGAAGGAGAGTCCGCCGCGCAAGTCGCCCAGCATGCCGATGTTGTTGGTGGCTGCGTCGCCTCCCCAGTGGAGGGCGTAGCGCTGCGAGCCCGCCCATGCGGAACGTGCCCAGATGATGCCCTCGCCGGGATGACTGCGCTCGACCACCTCCCAAAGGGCTTTGTTGTAGCGCAGAGGATAGAGGTTGTGCTCGTAAAGTCCACCGCGCCCGCTATGGTAGATGCCGTTGTTGAATGGAGCGGCCTCGCCGAAGTCGCACTTGATGGTGCTGACGCCTTGGCGCATCAGTCCTTCGATTTTCTGCTGGTACCAACAGACGGTCTGCGGGTTGGAGAAGTCGAGAATGGCGTCTTCGACGGGCATGCCACCGGCGGCGTTGCGCACATGCAGCCCTTTATCGACAATCTCGTTGAAGAAGCGGTTCTTAGGAGTGAAGTAAGGCAACTGCCACAGGCAGGTGTGGAAACCGTCGTTGCTGAGTTGCTTGAGCATCTTCTCGGGATTGGGGAAACGGTCCTTGGCAAACAGGTAGTCGCACTGCCAGTCAACGCCGAACCAGCCCGTATCGAAATGGATCACGTCGGCGGGAATGTTGTGCTTGCGCAGCTGGCTGGCTATCTCCAGACCCTCTTTCTGCGAGAAATAGGTGATGCGGCTCATCCACGTGCCGAAACTCCAGAGGGGCAGCATGGGGCTCTTGCCCGTCACATCGGTGTAAGCATCGAGAATGTCCTTGGGCTCGCCGAAGAACACGAAGAAGTCCATGGTCTCGTCGGCCATGAACAGACGGTCGGCACCGATGTAGGAGGCTCCGAAGTCGGCAGTGACGGGAGCCGAGGTGTGCATGAAGATGCCGTAGCCGCGATTGGAGAAGAAGAAAGGCACAGGCTTGTACATGCCGTCGGTTTCGGGTCCCTGCGGGTCGGTGACGAAGATGTTGACCTTCTGCCCCACCTTGTTGAGCGAGGTGAACGACTCGCCGCATCCATAGATGCGCTCGCCTGGCGAGAGCAGGAACACGGGGTTGACCGAGCGCGAGTTGTCGCTGCCGCGCTTGATGAAATTGAAGGGCAGCAGCTTCACCTGCGTGGAGTCGTTGTCAACGAGGGCGCGCGTCTGGGTCATGATCTTTCCCTTGGCATCTTTCAGCACGATGCGCCAAGGGTATTTCTGTATTTCCATCGAGCCACAGGCACTGCTATAGACAATCCGGTCGCCCTTGTCCACTGCTGTCCAGCCCGCCGGGGCAGAGGTCTGTCGGCTGAGGAACTGGGGCGAGAACATGGGGTCGTCGCTGTCGGTGTTCTTGGGTTCGATGGGCGATGTGAGCAGGGTGACGCGCAGGGTTCGCTCGTCAATTCTGCTGACGCGGATTTTCAGGTTGGGGTCGTTGTCGTAGGCGGCATCGGGAAAATCGAGCATCTGCATGCGCACCGGCCAGTAGCCGTTCAGATTGAAGGCCTGGCGGGGTGAGAGCCGATAGCGTTTCCAGTTGAGCAGACCTTCGCCCTTTTCCGTACTGAACGCCACGAGGCTGTCAGCCAGGAAGTAAGTGTTGGAAAGGTCGTTGAAATCGGCAGACATGTCCTTTGGCTGGGCTTGCAGATACTGGAAGCCTCCGTTGGTTTGAAGCTGCGCCAGCGACGTGGCGATGCCACAACTTACGAGAATTAATAGAATGAAGACTCTTTTCATGATTGGGTTATTGAATTGTGATTTCGTTTGAAGTGAGGCCCACGCTACGGGCGGTGAGCTTGCCCTTGCCACGCACCACCACAAGGCACTTGCCGAAGAAAGCGCGCCGCTTGTTGTCCTTGAAGCGCTCCATCGACGTTTGGCAGCCGTTATCTACGCCGACGATTTCCAGTCCTTCGGCATCGAAGAAGATCTGGTTTTCGGCCAACGGGCAGAGCGTTCCCTTGCCGTCGAGCACATCAACGGCCACGAAGGTCAGGTCGTTGCCGCGATAGTCGATGCTCAGGCCTATACGCTCGGGGTTGTCGGCGGTGCGAATGACTTGTTCGCGCACGGGTTTTCCACCCTTGCGGGCCACCACCTTCACTTCGCCCGGCTGGTATTCTACGCGCCACATGACGTGATACTCGGTCTGTGTGACGGGGCTCTGTGCGCCTTCACCCACATGCAGCGGACCAGCCTGCTTGCGTCGGGTGCCCTGGCTCTGGCCGTTGACAAAGAGTTCCACCTCGTCGGCATCGTTGTAGTAGCACCACATATCGACCGTCTGGCCGGGCAACCAGTTCCAATGGGGGAACAGATGGAGCACGGGGCGCCTGGTCCACTCGCTCTGATACATATAATAGGTGTCCTTGGGGAATCCAGCCAAGTCGATGATGCCGAAGTACGAGCTGCGGGCGGGGAAACCGTAGGGCGTGGGCTCGCCGATGTAGTCGAAGCCCGTCCAAATGTACTGTCCGCCCACAAACGGGTTGTGCTTCACCACGTTCCATGTTTCCTCGTGCGTACTGCTCCACGAGGCATGCATGTTGTCGTAGGCCGAACACATGAACGTGGGGTCGGTATAGGGCAGCCACCACTCCTTGGGGGCTTTAAAGACCGTGTCGCTGGGCATCATGTAGTAGCCGCGCGTCTGCAGGGCGCTGACGCTCTCGCTCATAATGAAGGGCTTGCCGGGGAAATTCTTGGGCACATCCTTCACCCACTGGTGATGGTAGTTGAAGCCAATGATGTCGATGGCTCCACTCTTGAAAAGGTGATTGTTGGGGTCGGGCTCGTTGCATCCTGCTGTGATGGGGCGCGTGTCGTCCAGGCGTTTCACGATTTCGGCCAAGTGCTGGGTGAGCAGCGAGTTGACGCTCAGCTCGCCCTCCTTGGCCAGTGTGGAGGCATCGTGGCCGGCGTTCAGGATGAGGTTGGCCTGCTCAAGCGTGAGCGTGTCGGCCTCGGCACTGGACCACTGCTCGAGCACTTCGTTGCCGATGCTCCACATCAGGATGCAGGGATGGTTGCGGTCGCGCAGCACCAGGTCTTCAAGGTCGCGCTCGTGCCACTCGTCGAAGAAGCGGGCGTAGTCGTTCTGCGTTTTCTTGCGGCGCCACATGTCGAAGCTCTCGTCCATGACGATGAGCCCCATGGTGTCGCACATTTCGAGCAGCTGCGGTGCGGGCGGGTTGTGCGAACAGCGGATGCTGTTCACTCCCATGGCCTTCAGCTTGGTGAGTTTGCGGTGCATGGCATCTTCGTTGAAGGCCGCGCCAAGGCATCCCAGGTCATGGTGCTCGCACACGCCATTGATCTTGAAGTTCTTGCCGTTGAGCCAGAAACCCGTTTCGGGGTCGAAACGGAAGTCGCGGAAGCCCGTGGTGGTTTCTTGCACATCGACCACCTTGTTGCCCTTCAGCACTTCCGTGCGCACGGTATAAACGTAGGGCGACTCCACCGACCAGAGCTTGGGGTCATTGACCCTGATGGTGGACCAATTGTCGTTGGAGACTGGGCTGCCCACCACATGGCCCTCGGCATCGAGCAGCGTGTTGCGTACTTTCAACTTGTCCGAACCGCGGTCTAACGTGGTATAGACATCCACGCACCACCAACCGCGCTGTTTAACATACTGCGTCCTCACGCGTACGCCCCAATGGGCTATGCGCACGGGGCCGGTCTTGGTGAGCCACACGTGGCGATAGATGCCGCAGCCACTGTACCAGCGCGAGTTGGGCTGGTCGCTGTTGTCCACTTTCACCACGAGCGTGTTGGCGCCTCGCTGCAAATGGGGCGTCAGTTCGTATTCGAACGAGCTGTAACCGTAGGGACGGTGGCCCAGTTCGTGACCGTTGAGCCACACAGTGCTGTTCATATACACTCCGTCGAACTCGATGAAGAAGCGCCCCTCCTTGAGTTCGCGCGCCGTGACGTCGAACGATTTCTTGTACCACCCCACTCCACCGGGCAGCGCACCGCCGCCGGCTCCGCTGGGGTTGCCCACGTGGAAGTCGCCCTCGATGGCCCAGTCGTGGGGCAGGTTGAGCACCCGCCAGCCATTGCCCTGCTGAGCCTGATCAAGGGTCATCTTGTCGTCGAGCACGAACTGCCAGCCCTGGTCGAAACAAATGCGTTCGCGGGCCATCGCCGTCAGTCCCATCAGGACCGCAGCAGTAAGAAAAAACAATATCTTTCTCATTGTCTCAATTCGTATATATTTAAAGGGCGCAAAAGTGTCTGTCACCTTTACGCCCTGTATGAACATTTATTTGTCTGTCAGACTGCTATTCACATCGATTCCAGATTTCTCACAGTAGCGCAATATCTTAGCCCTGACTTCCTCCAGGCTGTCAATGACCATTTGATACTCTTCCTGAGTAAGATCACTATGGTCATCCGAGTTGGGCCTGACAAAATCCCATACCAGACCCTCACTCAAATCCCACGTGAAGATCTTTATCATGAAATCCTTATTCTTAAACATCCTGATCAGAGTTTGACGTTGACGTTAAGGTTGACGTTAGCGTTTAGAGTTTCACCGTGACGGCCTTGCCGCTATACTTCACCATCTTGCCCTCGGGATTGCAGAGGTTCAGTTCGCGGGCGTTGTCGGCAGAAACGAGCACCACGTTGAAGCGGCGGTTCTTCAGCATGCCCGGGAACGAGCCCTTGCGCTGGCCAATGGTAAGGGTGCGCGAAGCATCGTCGTAGCTGATGTCGATGGTGGCGTACTTGCCCTTCTCGTAGTTGTAGTTGGTGCCTTCGTCCTCATAGAGCTGGAACTGTCCGTTCTGTCCGGCATAGACATAGAGGTTGATCAGTTCGGCAGGTTTCTCGTCGCTCCACTCCATTTCGGGGCCGAAGGGAATGATGGCTCCCTCACGCACGAAGACCGGAATCTGCTCGTAGGGAGCATCCACCACGAGGCTCTGTCCGCCATTGATGTGTTCGCCCGTGTAGAGATCGTACCAACCACACTGCTCGGGGAAATAGACCGAGCGGTTGCGGGCCTTGTAGTAACCCACGGGACAGGCCATCAGGGCCGGGCCGAACATCCACTGGTTGCCGATGTTCTCAACTTGGCGGTCGCCATTGAAGTCCATCACAAGGGCGCGCATGAGCGTGTAGTCCTTGAAGTGAGCCCATCCGGCCAGCGAGTAGAGGTAAGGCATGAGCTGGTAGCGCAACTTGTCATAATAGACGAACGACTTGTAGGCGGGATGCTCCTGCGGGGCAATGTTCCATATCTCGCGCAGCGGCCATTGGCCATGAGCGCGGAACAGCGGGATGAACGCGCCAAACTGGTTCCAGCGCGTCTGCAGCTCGCGCCATTCCTTCAAGTCCTCGTTTTCCACGCCCGTCTTGTCATATTCCTGCTGGGCGGCCACGTAGCGGTTTTCCACCGAGAATCCACCTTGGTCCATGCCCCAGAAAGGAATGCCCGACATGGAGTAGTTCAGTCCGGCTGTCATTTGGGCGCGCATGTCTTCCCAACGGGTGCCGATGTCGCCGCTCCACGTGGCGGTGGAGAAACGCTGCTCGCCAGCAAATCCGCTTCGGGTGAGCAGGAACACACGGGGTTCGTTGGCCTTGCCTTTGAACACCGAACGCTGACCATTGTAGATGGCATCGGCATTCACCGTAGAGTAGGCATTGAAGTATTCGGTAGCCGTGCCGAGGGCGGTGGGGCCACAGAGGGCCTTGCGATACCACATGGGAGTGCAGTCGCGCACGTTGGGTTCCGAAGCGTCCATCCACCAGGCGTCGATGCCATGGTTGTACTTTGTGTAGAGTCTGTCGTTCATCTGCCGCCAGAACATTTTGCGCGCACCGGCATCGTAGGCATCGTAGAACGAGCCGCGGAAGCCCAGCCAGTCGTGGATGTCGTCCTTCACAGCCTGATGGTACATCCAACCGTTCTTGTCGAGTTCCTTGTAGTTGTCAACCGTGTCGTAGAACTTCGGCCACACGCTGATCATGAATCGTCCATGCATGGCATGCACCGAGTCGAGCATGGCCTGCGGGTTGGGATAGCGGCTGGCCTCGAAGGTGTGGTCGCCCCAAGAGTCCAGTTTCCAGTAGTTCCAGTCCTGCACGATGTTGTCGATGGGAATGTGGCGCTGGCGGAATTCGGCCAGAGTCTGCTCAATCTCAGCACTCGACTTGTAGCGCTCGCGACTCTGCCAGAAGCCCAGCACCCACTTGGGATAGAGCGATGCACGGCCCGTGAGGGTGCGGTAACCGCTGATGATGTCGTCGAAGTTTTTGCCGGCAATGAAGTAGTAGTCCATGTCGCGCGCCATTTCGCTCCAGATGCTCAGCTGTCCGCGTTCCTTGGCATTGCGGGGCTCCGACACGCGCAGACCACAGTAGGCCTCGCCTCCGTCGGGTTGCCACTCTATGCGCAACTGTGTGCGCTTGCCCTTCACCAGCACGGTGTTGAACTTATAGGCGTTGGGGTTCCAGGCTGTGCGCCAGCGCTCGGGCACCACCTCCTTGCCGCCAATATAGACCTTCACGTAGCCCGAATAGTAGAGAATGAACTGGTAGAGCTGGCTTTCGGGAGCCTCGATGTAGCCATCGTAGGTGACGTTGGCTCCCTGCAGGTTGAATCCCTTTGGCAGGTTCTTGATGCCGCCGTTGTCGGTCTTCACGGCTATCTCGCTCGTGGCGGGGAAGGCATACTCGTAGTAGATGCTGTCCTCGTCGCGCACCAGCCGCTGGCCGTCCTTATCGACGTAGGTGCCCGTAAGATGCCCCTCGCGGCCTTTCTTGTCGAAGAGCTTGAAGGCGCGGTTCAGCTGCAAATAGTCGTTCGGATTGCCGAAACGGCAGTAGCTGTAGCTGTCCCACAGTATGCCGTAACCCTTGTTGGAAAGCACAAAGGGAATGGAAACCTTGGTGTTGTACTGGAACAGGTCTTCGTTCTTGCCTTTCATGTTGAACTCCTCGCTCTGGTGCTGGCCCAGTCCGTAGAATGCCTCGTCGTCGGGGCTGTCGAACTTCATCTGCCAGCTGAGTCCGTGCTTCATCTCCTCGGTAATGGCGGGGCCGCCTTTCAGGCCATATTCGCGTTCGGGCACGGTGAAGGGCCAGAACTGCTTGCCGCCGTCGGCCTCCTTGAGCAGCCGTCGGCCCGCAGCGTCAAAAAATTCCACTTCGCCCGTCTGTTTGCTCACCACAGCCTTCACGCCAGCGGTCTTCACCACCACGTTGCCGCCTTCTTCCGTCACGGAGTAAGAGTCAGCGGCAGGCGCCTTCTGCGGAACAATCATCAGGCTGGGCTGCTTCTGGGGCAACTGGGCCTCGCTCGTTGCCTGCACCCGGATGATGTTGTCGTTAATTACCTGCAGCCTTACTACTTTGGCTCCATTCTGCTGAGGGTTGCCCACACTCACGGTGACACTGTTTCCCTGCTTGTCTGCAGCCACGGCTTGGCTCCCCGTGACGGCTGCACCGGCCACTGTTGAGCAGGCCATGAGCAGTGCAGACATAATCATTTTCGCTTTTCTCATTATAGATTTGGTTTTTATTGAAATTTTTTGTCCATTTTGTTTTTCAGCTTTTTCGTTTTTCTGCTGTGCTTTCGCTACCAAGGGCAAAAGGACGGACTTCTTTTGCCAGTGCAAATTTACAACAAAATGCCGACATATCGGCTCATTTTGGGAACATTAACGCAACAAAACACGCAAAACGTCATGGTTGGCGGTTTTCAGCTCCCCATTTCGTCCTTATACTGCGAGGGCATCATGCCATACATCTCCTTGAAATACTTGGTGAAGTAGCGCGGATGGTTGAATCCCACCTTGTAGGCAATCTCCGACACGCTGAGCTGGCTCTGCCGCAGCAGCTGCTCGCCCCGGCGCAGACGGATGGTGCGGATAAACTCCGAGGGCGTGGTGCCCGTGAGCGAGAGCAACCGCTTGTAAAGGTGAACGCGCGACATGCCGAGGGCTTCGCTGAGCGTTTCCACCGACAGGTCGTCGTCGGCCAGATGGGTTTCCACGTATGCCGTGGCCTGGTTGACGAACTGCTGGTCGAGCGACGTGATTTCCACCTCCTTGACCTGCGGTTTCAGCTTTGCGTTCTTGTCGCCGCGCCACTTGATGAGGTTGGCAATGCGCAGGTGGAGCATGTCGAGGTCGAACGGTTTGGTGATGTAGTCGTCGGCTCCACTCTCCAGTCCTTCCATGCGGTGCTGCTGCGACAGTCGCGCCGTGAGCAGAATGAAGGGAATGCGCTCGGTCTGAGGGTTGGCCTTCATGCGGCGGCACAGCTCGTTGCCGTCCATAATGGGCATCATCACGTCGCTCAGAACGGCGTCGGGCTGTTCGCGCTCCACCTTTTCCAAGGCTTCCTGCCCGTTGGAGGCAGTGCTGATGCGGTAGGAGTCTTTCAGCACGTCGGTCATGAACCGAAGGAAGTCGTTGTTGTCATCGACGATGAGGAGCAGTGGCTTGGCATGGACACCCGGCGCGACGGTCTTGGCTGCATCCGGCGCAGCGCCGCTCCCTTCGGCGTCAGCATGGGCGGCATTGTTGCCAGGCGTGGGCGATGTGGCCGATTCGGCCGGAGCAGCGGTTGGTTCGGTTGGCGCAACGGTTGGTTCGGTTGGCGCGACAGCAGGTTCGGTCTGAGCGACAGCAGAAGAATCGATCAGCGGCAACAACACTCTGAACAGAGTGCCGCCCCCGGCGTTGTCTTCCACGCTGATGCTCCCGCCGTGCAGCAACACGAAGTCCTTGGTCAGGCTCAGCCCTATGCCACTGCCGCCGTAGGGTTGCTCCACATGGTTGTCGGCCTGGAAGAAACGGTCGAACACGTGCTTCTTGTCCTCGTCGCTGATGCCGATGCCCGTGTCGGCAACGGTCAGTTCAACCGAACTGGGGGCATCCGCCGACGAGCCACTCTCGACAGGACGCAGCCTCACCTCCACCCTGCCGCCGGCTGGGGTGAACTTGTAGGCGTTCGAGAGCAGGTTGTTCACTATCTTGCCCAGTTTGTCGTTGTCGAAATCCATTCTCAGTGTGCTCACGGCAGGCAGAAACTCCAGCGCGATGTCTTTGTCCTGCAACAGTCTGAACGACTTGCAGATGTTGTCGATGAACGACACCACGTCGCCCGACACCAGATGGAGTTTCTCGCTGGCGGCATCCACCAGGCGGAAGTCGAGCAGTTGGTTCACCAGGGTGAGCAGATTGTTGGCATTGCGCTGCACGAACGAAAGCTTGCGGCGTTTCCAAGGGTCGGTTTCTTCCTTCACCATCTTCGAGAGCGGCGAGATGACCAGCGTGAGCGGTGTGCGCAGCTCGTGGCTGACGTTGGTGAAGAAGCGGGTCTTCAGTTCGTCCAACTCGCGGTCCTTCTCGGCTTCGCGCCTCAGCTGCTCCACCAGCAACTGCTCGCGCTGACGGCGCACCACGCTACGGACGAAATGGTACAACAGGCCGAAGAACACAAGCAGATAGGCCAGAATGGCCCACCACGTGAGGTAAACGGGCGGATGAACCACAATGAGCAGTTCGCGCACATCGCTGATGGGGTTGCCCAAATAGTTGAACACCTGCACATGCAGTTTGTACTTGCCGGGGCTCAGATTGGCAAACTCCACGTGCGGACGGTCGGGGTTGGTGCGCACCCACTCGGAATGCAGCCCCTCGACACGGCAAACGAACATCTTGTGGGGCGGAAAGACCAGATTGCTCGACGCCAGCTGTATTTCGAAGGTGCTCTCGTCGTGGCGCAAGTCGAGCCGCTTCAGGCGGTCAAGGTCCTCGGCGAGCACCACGTGCTTGTTGATCTTTTCGCCCACACCCACCACGTGCCCCGCTATGCGCAGTCCGCTCAGCAATACACGGGTGTGAACGATGGGGGCGACAAATTCGTGGTTGGGCACCAGGTTGATGCCCTCCTGGCCGCCCACCACCAACGTGCCGTCGCGCGTCACCATGGCTGCGCGCAGGTTGAGCTGCCGACGCTGCATGCCGTCCAGTTGGTTGTAGTTGAGCACGTCGAACCGATAGTCGTCGTCTTGCTTGTTCACCTTGACACACGAGAGCCCGGCGCCAGTGCCCACCCACATGCGGTGGGAGTGGTCTTCAGCAACCAGACAGGCCAGGTTGTTGGCCAGTCCGTTTTCGGTGTTCAGATGATGCACGATGTGGTCGGTCTGCGGGTCGTAGATGCTCACGCCGGCCTGCGAGGCGAGCCAGATGAGCCCCCGGCTGTCCTGCACCACATGGTTGACGCTGAGATTGTGGAATTCCTCGCCGCCACGCGTGGTGGGAAAATTCTCTACCCGCCCGCTCTTGGGGTCGATGACAGAGAAGTTCTGCAGGTGCGCCACGTAGTAGCGTTGGTCGTTCCCCACGCAGAGCGAGGCTATGTAGTCGGAATTCAGGTCGCTGTTGGCGGTGCAGTATTGGGTCCAGCGGCCGGTCTTGGGGTCGAATGTCTGCAAACCCGCGTCGAGTGTGCCCATCACGATGCGCCCGTCGGCATCCTGCGCCAACGCCCAAATGTTGTCGCTCTGCAACGGACTGCTTCCCTTGCGCCACACCGTCCAACGCCCACCCTGGTAGCGGGCCAGCCCACCTTTGAACGAGCCGAACCAAAGCGACCCGTCGCTGGCGTAAAGCGAACTGACCACCACGTTCGAACCCAGCCCGGTCTGCTCGCTGCCGAAGTGCTGACGTTGCCCCGTCAGCCGGTTGTAGCAGACAATGCCCGAGTCGTTGGTGCCGCACCAGAAGTTGCCCAGTGGGTCCTCGACCATCGTACACACGTCGCCCAAACGAACCAGCTGGAAACGCTCGTAGGCATCCCAGTAATAGACGGCGCCGTTGCGGTAGGTGCCCATCCAGAGCGCGTTGTTCGAGTCAATGGCGATGGCCAGAATGGTGTTTTCGGGCAGTCCGCCCTCTTCGTCGGGCGAGGCCGTGAATTGTTTCAGCAGGTTCTGGTTCCAGTCCACCATGACCAGGCCGTGGTGGTCGGTGGCCATCCAGAGCCGCTTGCGCTTGTCGAGTTTCAAGTCGCGCACGATGACACCCTTGAGGTTGGCTTTCAGGCCCTTGGCGGCAAAGAAGTCGGCTGGCGACTCAAACCACCGCTTGTGTTCGGCCGAATAGACCCGGCACCACTGGCGCGTCAGGTCCCACACGTTGCCCTTCGCGTCGGTGAGCCGCGTGTGGCGGTCTTCGGCCGTCAACCGCTCGGCTGTCTTGGCGTCGGGATGGCGGTCGAACAGCTCAGTAGCCGGGTCGAAAATGCAATAGCCGTTCTGGGTGCGCACCCAGATGCGGCCCTGCTTGTCTTCGCGTATGGATTTCACGTAGTCGTTGAGCAACGTCTGTTCGTTGCCACTGTACGAAAAGTAGTTGCGGAAACGGTAGCCGTCGAAACGCGAAAGGCCCGAGGCTGTGCCAAACCACACATAGCCCCGCGAATCCTGCAACACACAGTTCACCTGCGAATTGGGCAGACCCATCGACACGGTGACGGGCCGGAAACAGGATTCGGCCCTTACCTCGACGCAGACAACGCCCACTGCAAACAGCACAAACGTCAAAAGGACATGCCCCACGGCACACCCCACGCGCTGCCTGGCTCTTTGCACATCAGCCAAAAGCCGCAACATTCGACAATGGACATTTTTGTTTTTCAAGGTCATTTGTGGTCTGAATCACCCTTGCAAAGATAAAGTTTTTTCTAACAACAAACAAATAAAACCGTAAGATTTTTACTCCGAATCGGCACCTCCGTTCCCAAGCTGCAGCACCACCCCAAAATTTTCTAGAGAATTTCTATTTATTGCCGTGAAATAAAAAATTATCTCCCGACGATATTTTCGTATCGTCGGGAGATGATTATCTGTGGTCTCGAATTTGTTTTTTCTATTGTCGTACTTTACGAGGGAATCCCTGGGAATGATAACGCTTTGCGTCTTTCAAAAACCAATAAAAACAAAGAAAAACCAACAAAACAAGGGGGCTTTACAAATAAAAACCTGTTTTTCCTTGTCCGTTTTTGTTTTTATTTGTTTTTGAAAGACGCGGAGCGTATGCTTTTCTGCCGAAGAAAAAAGCAGGCCTTGAGACTACGAATGTAACGTCGGGAAAAAACATCTCCCGACAATAATACAACAACTCCGACAATATAAACTCCAATACAAACTTCAAGATGCAGCGATGCCACGAAAATAATCACGAAATTATTTGCAGCCTTGCGGATTGTTACTTACCTTTGCAAGTCACCAACTAACAAACCTCAGAAAAACAACTTATGAAAAACTGGATTCTTACAACAATGATGCTGCTCATGATGAGCGGAACAACCGCAAGTGCGCAAACGATGACCGAAACCCAGGCGGCCAAAATGGACAGCATGGCCGTGGCCCTCTTTTTGGAAGGAAACTACGAGAAGAGCATCTTGCTGATGAACAAATGGCTGGACGACAGACGACAGAGAAAAGGCGAACAGGACTCCATCTACATCAGGCGAATGGTCTTGCTGGCAAAAGCATACTTCAGAGACCAGCAGACCGACCAGGCCATCAGCAGCATAGACAAAGCCATCAACCTCTATGGAAAATACAAAAGCGACAACGACACCATCTACGCTTTCTACTTAGACAACAAAGCGCTCTACCTGAATGCAAAGGAAGACTACAAAGCCGCGCTGCCACTCGTCAGAAAAGCGCTCGACATCTTCGAACCTCTCCACAGGCGCGACTACGACATGGCCATGCTTCTCATCCACATGGCTGAGGCATGCCATTACAACAACCTCCACAAGGATGCCATCAAATACGAATTGCGCGGGCTCGACATCTACAAAGAACTCTTTGGCGAAGAGTCTGAGAACTACGTGGAAGAACTGGGCTACCTGAAACTATACTACGAAGGAGCCGGAGAGACGCAGAAAGCCAGTCAGGTGGAGAAGGAGCTGGAGCAATTGGCCGCTAAAATCAATGAGAAAGAGAAACAAGTGCAATTTGTCCAATTTGACTCTGCCGAAGAGTGCCGCGAGCACAATGACGACGCACTCGCTGCTGCCAAGACCTACCTGAAAGGCAGAATCGATGAACAAGAAGCCGTGAAAGCCGCAGCCTACGTGATGGGATGGGCGCAGGCATCGACAGACATCAGCGTGATGATTGCCGACGAGAACCTGTATTACCTTCAGAATCAATGGCAGATGTTGGCCTACTTCTGTGGCTGTACCGAATACGCCCTGGAGAAACAGCAGAAGGACTTCACTGCGGAAATGCACATCGCCGCCATGAAACGCACCCTGGAACACTACAAGGCCAACCGCTCATTGACGGGCATAGTGGCTGAAATGGAAAAGCTCTCCAATCTTGAAAAGAGCGGCAAACTGGAAGAAACACTCCGAATGGATGCCCAAAAGATACTTGAAACCGCAAAGAAAGCAGAGGAAAAGGAATAGAAATCCAACACTTTACCCGTTCAGCTAGAAATCAAAAAAATGTCCGGCGGAGAATTTTCCGCCGGACATTTTTTTGATTGAAGTTAATTGAAAAGGTGGGAAGCCGCAGGTCAACGTCCCTTCATCAGAGCATTGACAATGTCTTCTTCGTACCAGTTGAGCGACTTGCGGTCGAACAGTCCCATCCACCAGAGTCCGCAGGTGTTGTAGGCCTTGAACTTCTCGTTGAGATAGGTGGCATACTTCACGCGCTCTGCCATGCTCTTGTCCTCGTCGATGGCTCCAAACTCGCCGAAGATGAAGGGAATGCCGCAGTCGGTGGCGCGCTTGCTCACACGGGCAAAGACGGCGTCGATGACAGCCTTGCAGTCGTCGTCGAAGATCTTGATGTTGTAGTCATACTCTGTGCCATCGGCATTCTTGCCTGCATTGTTGTTGCAGAAGTTGTAGGGATCGTAAGAGTGGATGGTGAGATAGAGATGGTTCTTGGCCGGATCCTGTGGAGCCACGAAGGCATTGACGGCAGCGTCGCTGTTGCCCGTGGCCGAATAGGTGGTGACGGCCAGGTTGCGATACTGGTTGTTGCCACCCGAAGCGCGAACCACATTGACGAAGTCTTGCTGCAGACGGTTGATGGCCTCATAGGCGGGGTCGCCAGCCGATGGTGCCGTCCACGAGTAGTTCTTGTTCAGGATTTCGTTGAACGACTCGAAGATGAGCTTGCCGTCGTAGTCGCGGAAACGTTCGGCTATCTGCTGCCAGATTTTCTGATAGAGCACGGTGTTCTCGGCGTAAGTGTCCATGTCGGCGGTGAGCCAGCAGTGCTTGTCGGTGCGGTTGGCGCCCCGGGCACCCGTGTCGTGCATCACGTTGAGGATGCAGTAGCAGTTGGCCTTGAGCACGTAGTTGACAACTTCCTCCACGCGGTTCATCCAGTCGGCGTCAATGTTGCCGTTGCTGTCAATGTGGGGGAACCATGTGACGGGCACACGGATGATGTTGAATCCCTTGGCAGCGATGGCATCGATGATTTCCTGAGTGGTTTCAGGCTGTCCCCAACAGGTTTCCCAAGTCTTCCAGTCGCCAGGTCCGGCGGGATTGAACCAGTCGTTGGTGAGGTCGTGGTTCGACTCGAGCGTGTTGCCCAGGTTGTAGCCCATCTTGAGGTTGGCCACCATGTCCCAAGCGCTCTCTATCGGGTCGGCAGAACTGCCGATGCCTGCCTGGTTGATGCGGAGCACAGCCTGCAGGGCCCCTGTAGAGAAGGTGATGGAGGTGGAGCGGTCGGCGCCACGGTTGTAGTCAACTTTCAGCTTGACGTATGCGCGCAGGTTGGTGGCGGCGGTGTCTTTGACGGCCCATCCGTAGCCAGCGTGGGGAGTGATGTGTACCCAAGTGGTGTCAGCATCGGGCATCGACACTTTCCATCCGCCGTCGCTGTTGACCGAAATCATGTAGGAAGTCAGTTCGCCCATAGAAAGGTTGAGTTCCTGAATGGCGATGCCGTCGTGGGTCAGACTGATGGTAGTACCGTCGGCGGTAATGTTGGCCATGCTCTCCGTGGTGTCGCTGTCGCTGCAGCTTTGTATGCCCAGCGCAGCGGCCATGAGCATCATGGCGGTGAAAATATTCTTGATTTTCATATTCTATAAAATGCTTCTAATGGATTTTCGTTGGTTACTTTGACGGAAGGTAAATCACACGGACATTGTCAAACTTGACATTGATTTTGCCCGAGGGGGTACCCTGGTTGATGGACTGCAAGCGGAACTGGTTGAGACCGACGGTGACAATCTCGGCAAACGACTTGCCTTGATAGCAGGCGAACTTGCTCAGCGGCAGCACATGGCGATACCAGCGGCCAACGGGAGCATTGCCCTCGTAGTCGCCCAGCACGGGCTGGTCGTTGATGAAGGTGCCGGCATTGTAGTCGTCCCAGGCAAAGTTGTCGTAGATGTTCTCCTGGTCGCCAATGGGCTGAATCATGTAGCGGATGTAGCCCGTGAAGGTGCCGTTGTTGTAGTCGGAACCGTCGTTGAATACTTCGACAGCGAGATAAACCTCGTCGGCAGTGGCCGTGGCAGGAATGTTGGGAGAGAAGGCGAACGAATTGCCGTTCCAGTCCTTGCGGAAGTAAATCATGGTTCCCCACCACTGCTGATACTCAACGGGAATGTCGAAGTAGGCATAGAATCCGTCGTCCGTTCCGCTGTTGGCAAACGAGCAGTTGGGTCCCCAACCGTTGTCGGTGGCATCGCCGTCGAAGGAGGTCAGAATGGTGCTGTAGTCATAGAACCGATCCACCGAAACCGTTCCGCCGGGGGTGGTGACGGTCAGTGTGGTGCCGCTACCGTTGGATGGTTTCTTGCTGAAGGGGATGGTAATCATGTTCTCCTCGGCAGAAACGGTGAACTCGTCGCTCTTGAGGGTCACGTCGCCGTAGGTGATGCTCTCCACCTGGACAAACTCGCTGCCAGTGATGACCAAATCTTCCGAAATCTCAGGCATGTCAGAAGAAATGCTGGTGATGACAGGCTTGCCCGGACGCTTGTAGAAAGCAACGTAAGAGGTTCCACCTGCACACTCCACCACAAGCGAACCCGACTCGGGAGCACCAGCAGGAACAACGGCAGCTACGACCGAAGTGGTTTCGTAGGAGTTGTTGGAGGGGTTCAGGTGGTGATCCATCACTTCGGTCTTGAAATCGGTGATGTCAGTGTGGTTGCCCGGCACAGTCTCCCACTTGGTGGTGTCGAGGTGGAGCGCCGTAGCGTCGGTGATATACATCTTTTCAATGTCAACGAGGTTCAATCCGTAGAGACGAACCACGTCGCCAGCCTCACGGGGATAGACGCCTTGCAGTCGCTGCACCTGTGGGCCGGGAGCTGTAATCTTGAACGCATAGGTGGCGGTTCCTCCGCCTGTTTCCACACGGATTTCATCCTTCACGCTACTGTCGAAAGCCGAGAGCTTGAATCCTTTCTCTTCGGTAGGCACGGTGACGATGAGGCTGTGGTCGGTATTCATGGTGGAGTTGAAGGTCACTTCCTGGTCGTTGATGAACACATGGAGCGCACCGCCCAGATTGTTGCCCATAAGAGCCAGCATGGTGCCGGGGCCGGCCTTGGTGTAAAGCTGGTCGTAACTGTAATTGGTGGTGTCTGAACTCAGAATCTTCACGCCCGTAATCTGCGGCTGTCCGCCGCCGGACTCTTTGTCGCTACAGGCCGTGATACCGAAGCATGCAACTCCGAGCAGGAACACGAACAACAAACTTAAACTGTTTATACTGGTTTTCATAAGATTGTTTCTTTAAAATGAAAATGTGATTTCTTCTATGGTTTGTCTTCCATTTTTACTCACTGAAGTTGTAGGGCTGTGGAGCCTCCTTCAGATAGTGGTTCTGAATGACGTCGCTTTCAGGATAAGGCATGAAGATGTTGGTTTCGCTGAGCATGATGGGCTGATAGTCAGCACCCTTGGATGTCAGAAGCGCATCGCGTGTGGCCACGTAGTCATAGCCCTGTGCCTTGGTCTGAACGATGGTGTTGTCATTCTCGCCGGCCCGCAAGCAGTCGTTCCACACCACGTAGCCCTCGTTGGTGAACAAATACCAGTTGTTGATTCCGGGGAATACAGCACGATAGCTGATGGTTCCGTCGGCGTTCTTCAGCACACTGCCCTCGCGGATTTCCCATCCGCGGTGCTGTTGGTTGTTGAAGAAGTCGAGCATGGTCTGCGGTTTCCAGCGGTAGTAGGTCACCATGTCCCACCAGTTGAAATACTCCATGCAGAACTCGATGCGTCGCTCGCGCAACAAGTCGGCGAAGGTAATCTTGGTGTAGGGCTCAACATGAGCACGACTGCGCACGGCATTGAAAGCTGCCAAAGCCTCGCCGTCGGTGGTTTCCTCGTTGTTGCCAAGAATGGCCTCAGCCTTCATCAGATAGACATCGGCCAAACGCTGGATGTAGGTGTTCAGCGGCGAAGCCATCTGAGCCAACGTGTAGGGGGCGACATCGGCCTTGGTGCCGAGCACACCTTTCTTGTTCTGCATCCAGTTGTGGGCGTAAGTGTAGCCTCCGTCGGCAGCCTTGATGTAGCTGTAGTACTCATTGGGCGTGAAGAAGGTGGCATCGCGACGGATGCTGTCGGCGGGGTCTTCGTTGTAGAGGTCGATCATGTCGATGGAGGCATGAAGCGAACCACCCCAAACGTTGACGTCGGTCACCTCGGGGAACGCCAAGTCGGAATAGAGGGCGTTCATGGCACCCCACTCACCGCTGTTCGGGTCGGCCCAGCGCATGGCGAGCACGGTTTCAACATTGTCGTTGTTCTGTGCCTTGAACAGGTCTTCATAGTTCTCCATCAGGGCATACTGGCCGCAGTTGATGACCTCGTTGCACAGGCTGACCACTTCCTTGAGGGTTGCCTCGTCACGATTGTGGTCGCCCTTGGTGGTGTTGTCCCATCCGCTCTGAGCCAGGAGTGCCTTTGCCAAGGCAGCCTTTGCGGCATACTTGCTGGGATGGTTGTCAACGCCGGTTTCGGGCAGCATCTCGATGGCGCGGCGGAAGTCGCGCACGATGAACTTAAGCACGTCGGTCTCAGGATTGAGCGGCCGAATTGGGTTGTCAATCATCGTTTGGTTATCTTCGAAGAGCAAGTTGGCACCCCATCCGCGAAGCAGATAGAAGTAAGCCCAGCCTCGCATGAGGTAGCACTCGCCGATGGCCGCATTCTTGGCAGCCTCGGAAACCTCGCTTCCGCAGTGGTTCTCAAGATTGAAGAGTGTGGCATTGCTCATAGTGACCACATTGTAGAGAGCCGACCATGCGAGTCCCATGTCCTGAGTGAGAGCCGTCACCTGGAACTTGGCGAACTCAGCGCTGACATAAGGGTTCCAGGCATCGTTGGCACGATAAGAGCCCATACCGACGATGGCACGGCGGTTGAAATCGAACCAAGCACGGTTGAAAAGCGGCTCAGTGCCTTTTCTCACCGCTTTGTCAGACGAATAGAAGGTGTCCGACGTGTAGTTGCCGGAAGGTTTCTTGTCGAGGAAGTCGTCCTTGCAGCTCGTCATTGTCAGAGCCAAACCTGCCAGCGTGCATATTGCATATATTTTTATCTTATTCATAATAAGTATCCCTGATTATATTAGAATTTCACTTTCAGTCCGATGGTATAGATGCGCTGAGAAGGATAGCGGTAGTTGTCAATACCCTGCAGGATGACACTCTGGCCCTGGGCACCGATTTCGGGGTCGTAGCCGTCGTATCCACAGATGGTAAAGAGGTTCTGCACGTTGCCGTAGAGCTGCACCCAGTCAAGTCGCAGCGGCTGGAGCCACTTCTTGGGCAGGTTCCACGAGAGCGAGAGCGTCTTCAGGCGCAGGTAAGAACCGTTCTCAACGAATCGGTCGCTCACGCGGTTGTTGTCGTTCAGGCTTGTACCGGCAGCACTGATGCGCTGTACGGTGGCCGTCTCAGAATTGGCCACATAGACATTGGTGATGTCGTTGGCGAGGCCGTTGGCATCGTAGAGTTCCACGCGAGCGTAGTTGGCCACTTCGCTCATCTTGTTGCCATAGCCCTGGGTGTTTGTGTGCTGCTGGCGCACCAGGTTGTAGATGTCGCCACCCACACTACCGTTGAGGAAGAACGACAGTTCAAAGTCTTTCCACGTAATGACGTTGTTCAGACCGAAGGTGAAGTCGGGGTTGGGGTTGCCGATGTAAGTGCGGTCGGCTTCGGTAATCTTGCCGTCACCGTTGATGTCCTCGAAGATATAGTCGCCCACCCATACACTGTTCTGGGCAATGGGCTGAAGGTTGCCTTCGGTATCGACAGGTCGTGCCACGGGCACGCGGTTGCCGGTGGCATCGAGCAGATATTCGCCCAGCTCATTCTTCTGGTAGAAATCCGACTCGCTCTTGAACATGCCCACCACTTTGTAACCATAGAATCGTCCCACGGGGCCGCCTACTTCGGAGAGCGTATAGGTTTCGGTGCCGATGGTACCCGAAATGGTTGAGCCTTCACTGTTGAGCTTGGTCAGTTTGTTGCGGTTGAACGAGAGGGTGGCACCCGTGCGCCACTGCCAGTCCTTGCTGGATATGTTCACCGTGTTGAGGGTGAACTCAATACCGGTGTTGCGGATAGCGCCTGTGTTTACCCAAGGTGCCGACATACCCATCCAGTCATTGTTGATGACGTAAGAGGGCAGCGAGGCCTGCATCAGCAGGTTCTTGGTCTGCTTGTAGTACCAGTCAACGATGAGCTCTATGCGGTTGTTGAAGGCCGAGATGTCGAGACCCACGTTCCATGAGTTGGTGCTCTCCCACTTCAGGTTGGCGTTGGGGAAGTTGCCGGGATAGTAGCCCGTACCCCAGGCCGTTGCCGTGTTGGCCATGGTGGCACCGTAGGCGTAAGAACCTGAGCTCTGGTTACCCACGAGACCCCATCCCAAACGCAGCTTGAGGTTGCTGATGGCTTTCACGTTCTGCATGAACTTCTCGTTGTTGATGCGCCATGCCAAAGCAGCCGAAGGGAACCAACCCCAGCGGTTGTTCTCACCGAAACTGGTGGAACCGTCGGTACGCAGCGTGGCGGTGAGCAGGTAGCGCTCCAGAATGTTGTAGTTCAGACGACCAAAGTAAGACTCGATGCCCCACTGTGTACCGTCGTCGCCACTGTTGGTCGAGGTTGAAGAATCGCCCACGTTGAGCGAGTGGATGGCATCGGAGATGTAGCCCTTGCGCGAACCGCTCAGACTCTCCCAGTTGCCCCACTGGGCCTCGTGGCCAAGCATGAGCTGAAGGTGCTGTCCCTTGAATGTGTTCACGTCGTATGTGGCATACTGCTTGAACGAGGTGTATTTGCTCAAGTTCTTCGTGCGGGTTGACACCGACTCCACCATAATGGAACCGTAGGTATATTCGGGAACAAAATAGTAAGAGTTCATCCAACCACGGTTGCCACCATACTCAATGCGCACGTTCAATCCCTTGAAGGGCTTGATGTTGGCAAACACGTTATAGTCCAGCTGGTAGTTGTTGGTGCGGTTCTCCTTCATGTTGGCCTCAAAGATGGGGTTGCTGTAGTAGGTGGCGAAATCGTTCACCTCAGGCACACCGTAGCTTCCGTCGGGATTGCGCGGTGCCACGTCGGGGAACTGGCTGAGCGCGGTGGAGATGACGTTGCTCTCGGTGAAAGTGACAATCTGCTTTGTGTTCGAATAAGCCATGTTGGTACCCACTTGGAGCCAATCGGTTATGTTAGTATCGAAGTTCGAACGGAACGAAGCACGGGTGAAGCCCGAGCCGATACCCACACCGTCTTGGTCGAGATAGCCACCCGAAATGCTGTAGTGCATGTCCTTGTTACCACCGTTGATGTTCACCGTGTGGTTCTGCATGAAAGCCGTCTGGAACAGTTCATTCTGCCAGTCGGTGCCATCGGTGAGCAGTTCGGGGTGCTTGTAGTCCTCGCGGGTGCCCCAACCCTGAATCTTCGCGCGTACATTATAGAAATCTGCATACTGTGGCAGGTTCATCACGTCGAGCGTCTTGGGAATCATCTGCCAGCCCACGTAGCCCTCGTACTGCACCTTGGCTTTGCCTTCCTCGCCGCGCTTGGTGGTGATGAGCACCACACCATTGGAAGCGCGCGAACCGTAGATGGCCGTTGCCGAGGCATCTTTGAGCACCTCGATGGAGGTGATGTCCGACGGGTTGATGCTCGAGAGCACCGATGAATTTGAACTGGTGTTACCGCTCGTGGCAATACCGTCGATGACATAGAGAGGCTCATTGCCGCTGAGTGAGTTGATACCACGAATCTGCACCGAGATGCCACCACCAGGCGCACCTGAGTTCTGCATCACCTGCACACCGGCAATACGACCCTGCATGGCTTGCTCGAGCGAGGTGTTCACACCCTGCTTGATGGCCTTCTCGTCGATGCTCGCCACCGATCCGGTAAGGTCGCTGCGCTTCATGACACCATAGCCGACCACCACCACTTCGTCCATCACTTGTGCGTCTTCGGCAAGCCGCACATTGATGACACCCGCTTTGGTGACCTTCACCACTTGTGTTTTGTAACCCACATACGAAAATTCCAGATTGCGGCCTACACGGGCTGTAATCTGGTAATTTCCAGAGATATCGGTGATAGTTCCACCGCTAGCTCCCTGCACTTTCACGGTTGCACCGATGACTTCGTCACCCGTATTGGCATCCGTAACAGTACCCGTAATCTTCACATCCTGCGCCATGGCAGAAAGCGGAACCATGAAAAGCAACATCAGCGCCAAACGGCACAGACGCCCACTTTTGCATGTCTTGAGAAAAGATTTACTCATAGATACACTTCTTTATTTTGGTTAATATAATGATTCGGTCTGTTCTTTTTTTCTTGTAGTCTGCTGTTGCTTGTTGGTTGGTTCAAACAGCAAGGTATTAGATACGAAAAACAGGGAACTGTCAACAGCTCCTGCTTTCAGTTTGCAAAGATAATACATCTTTTGCAAATGTGTATGACTTTTTTTTGCAATTTTTTTGCTTTTTATGTCAGAATGTTTCTTGAATGAGCGCAAAGGCTGCGAGCGACACTATCGGAGACAAGTTTCGTCGAAACGAAACAGTTCATCCACATGGTAGCGGGCCACTCCGAAGTCGAGAGCAAACTTCTGCTCATTTGCCTTGCTGCCAACGGTTTCCGCCTCGTCGGCATTCTCGTCAAGAATGAACCATGGAGACACATCGGGCTCGGAAACATTGCGCACCAAATGAATGTTGCTGGCAGGTGTGCTGCCTTCCAGCAGCAGGATGGCTTTCCGCCCTGTGCCACGATGAATAGCCACATCGGCAACCATCATGGCATGTCCATAACGGGCTGACGGACGCGACTTGGCGTCATAGACAAACACATCGCCCGGCTGAACGTCGGCCAGTTTTCTCTGTGGCATCGAAAGTTTCATCGACTCGGTGTTGGACACGCGGAAAACTTCTTTCAGATATACGTTCAGGGCTGGGCGGTTGTACCCGTAGCGATAGTGGAGTACGTGGTGCTTAGTGTCGGCGAAACGAATGCCGAAAAACCTGCGGACAGAAAACAGATATTCGGCTCGCAGTCTCATGCACACGTCGGCACACTGCTCGTCTCTGTCCAGTAGCGGAAGAGCTATTCGCCTGTAACAATAACGTTGCAGCGAGTCGTTTGGCGTACCGTCATAGTAAGTAAGCACTGAGTCGGACGGCATCAAGGGCAGGCTTCTGACAAAGGCTGCATAGTCTGAACCTTTCGACTCGACACGCTCAAATCCTTTGGGAGGCACGATGTCGCTCAAGCGGCCATAAGGTGCATCGTAAGAGGTACGGTTTCCCCAAGGAACGTACAGATAGATGAGTGTTCCTACGGTCGAAACGGCCACAAGCCAGGAAGCAAGTGCCCTAAACCTTGGACTGAAAACAAAGAATCGCTGGCAAGAGGTTTTCTGTGCCATATCCGGCAAAGCAAAAAAGAACAAAGGCAAGAAATTGTAATTCACCCCGAGCACCAACGACTCCATGAAAGCCTCCATGGACATGGCAAAAGCAAAAGAAGCAACCAATGGTTTGCCCATGCGGCTGATTTTCCAAAAAAGACAGGTCCAAAACGACATGACCACCACGGCCACCAGAATGCCATTGCGCAAGAACAGACGCAAATAGGCATTGTCGAGAGCCAGTGGAGTAATGTTGTGTTTCCAGGCTTTCCTGTAGTTCACGAGCCCGCAGTCCTGGCCGAAGAAGGTCAGCCCATCGCGGTCGAAAAACATGCGCGGTATGCTGAAGCGGCTTTCAAAAGAAGTGGAGCCATAACCTGGGCCATACCAACAAGCCAAAGCAACAGAAAGGAGAAGGCATGCAACAGGCACAACCACAAGCCATCGTGACAGTGTTGGTCTTTTCAGCAATACCGCATAGCCCAACGCCACCAACAGCAGACATATTGATTCGGACAAACGAAAAGTCAAAACAAACGCCAGAACACTCATGCCTATGCAAACCGTGGCGACCCTTTTCAAAGGTCGTTCCTGTCCGAAAAGGAACCACAACATGGTCAGCGCCAACAGCAGGTAAGCCAGATAGCCGGGATTGCTCAATCCCCACGAATGACCAGTCTGATCCCAACGCTCCCTCGTAATGTCTTCGGCCCAACCAACCGAATAAAGTGCCAGTGCAGAGAGGATGAAAAACAGGAACGTGCATGCATAGATGCGCAGCGTAATGCGGAGGTCTGTGTCACGCGAGGCCGCTATCGCCAATGCCGCCACATTGACGGCATGGTCGCCGCCCGAAGCGATGGTGAAGGCCAGATAAAGACGTAAAACCAAATAGCCTACCACAAAACGCGGATGACGGGCGAACATGAGCAACAGCCGAAGATAGAGCAAATCCCTGCCAACTTGTGAAACAAGATTTCTGAACGTGTTGAAGCCCTGAGGCGCGGTGTCAGAAAGCCACAAGTAATTGACGCCCAACAATACCATCGCAAAGCCCACATAAAACAGCCATGGCCCGAAACTCTCGTTGGCCTTCAGCCACTGGGCTTTACACTTTGAAACTTGAAAGTTGAACATCTATTGGACTTCTAAATGCGCCGCAACGCATCTTTTTTTATAAACTTTTTTGGGGGGCAGCTCCCTTGTCAGAACTCTCGCGTATCTTCAGAATCATCGGCACCACCTCCTTGTAGATTTTCTTGTCGCCGTTGATGTTCTTCAACAACAATTCGCAAGCCTTCATGCCCGTGGTGTGAGCCTGATCCATGATGGCACTCAGTTTGGGTGTGACGAAAGCCGACGTGTCACCATCGGTGAAGCCGATGATGGCCACATCTTCGGGAATGCGCAGCCCAAGGCTCTTGATGGCATCGAAAGCCGCGTAAGTGATGATGTCGTTGAAAGCCAGGATGGCATCGGGACGGTCGTCGCGCTGCAACAAAGTGATGGCAGCCTCTCGCGCCACGTCGTAGTCTATCTTGTCGCACACCACGAGCGAGCGGTCGATTGGCAACTTGTGCTCGCGCAATGCCTCCAAATAGCCGTGTTTGCGGCGGCGCACCATGTCGAGATGATTGGGGCCACCCAGGAATGCGATGCGCCGGCTTCCCGTGCAAATCAGATGGTCAGTGGCCTGCTGGGCGGCTTCATCGCCGTTGGCCACCACCGACGAGAACATTTCGGGCAGACACGTGCGGGCGAAAAACACCAGCGGAATGCCCATGTCATTAATCTCCACGAAATGGCTGTAATCCACCGTGTCCTGGGCCAAACAAGCCACAATGCCCTCCACGTGCAGACTGATGAAGTTGTCGATGGCGCGTTCCTCATCCTCGTGGTTCTCATGGCTGTTCGAACTGATGACCGAATAGCCCGCCCGCGTGGCATAATCCTCTATGCCCGAGAGCACAGCCGCATAGTAGTGCGTCACAAGATTGGGCACCACCACACCAATCATGCGTGGGGCCTCACGCCTCAGACTCTGTGCGAAAGGGTTCGGACGATAATTCAGTTTCTTGGCTAGTGCCTGCACTTTCTGTTTCATGTCCTCGCCCACTTCGTGGCTGTTGCGCAAAGCCCTCGACACCGTGGCAATGCTTACCCCAAGCTGCTCTGCCAGATCCTTCAAGGATGTACGTCGTTTTCCCATGCTACTCTTTCTTGTTATGATTATCTTGGTTCTTTATCTCCATGCAAAATTAAGGAAAAACTTCGTTTCCGCAAACGTTTACGTAACTTTTTTCGTAAAAAAAAGCACAATCTATCGAAAAACCCTTTATCTTTGCACCGAAAATGAAAGAAAAGTGAAAAAATATCATAAATTGAGAGCAACACAATAGTAAGAATACATTGTTTAGTATATGAGTAATGAATAGTTGATAATAAGTTAGTTAGGAATAAGAGCCAGGTTGTTGTGAAACAATTTGGCTCTTTCATTTTTTGTACGTGTGGGTCAACTACAACAAGAGGCCGGCTCCCATCACCAAGATGAGGTAGCGCAGGAATTTGCCAATGCTGATGCTTGTGAACGAAATCAGGACGTTAGCCCGCATAAGCCCCAGCAGAATGGTGATGGCACTGCCGAGAATGGGAAGAAAAGCAAAAAATCCCATCCACGCTCCCCTGCCGGCCATGAATCGCTGTGCCTTGTCGAGGTCTTTCTTCTTCACATGCAGGTATCGCTCTATCCAGTCGAGACGGCCAAGGCGGCCCACACTGTAGTTGAACATGCCGCCCAGCACGTTGCCGACGGTTCCATAGATGACCAGGCCCCACGGCTCAAGTCCGGCTGCCTGCAGGCCCACCATGACGGCCTCGCTGCTGAAGGGAAAGAAGCTGCCCGCCACGAAGGCCGACAGCAGCATGCCCCAGTAGCCATAGCTGATCAGTAGATTAATGATGGAATCCATAGATTGTAAATGGTGAGAAACAACACGGCTGCCAGAATGAAATGAAACGAGATGTTGGTGGCTCGTGTGCGGGTGAGGGCAATGTAGTGGGCAATGAGAATGCTGGTGTTGACCATCATGAGCTTCAAAAGCACGTCGAAATGCTGTGGCTGCAGGATGATGAAGACTATGGTGAGTGCATTGACATAGATGAACACGTTGAAGAGCATGCGCGTACGAATCTTGTCGAGGAAACTGCGCCGCAGAAAATGGATGGAGCCCATCGCCGAAAGCAGCACCACAAAGATGAAAGTGATGATTTGGTGCTCATTGACCATGGAGTAGTCGAAAAGAGGCGAAAAACGGGCCATCTCGGTGAAGTGGGCCGCAAAATCGGCCAGACGGTCGGTGGCGATATAATAGGTCACAACAAACCAATAGGGGGCAATCAAACCAACGATGGACGCCCAAAAGGTGCGCGCACTCAGAGCCATGAGGAATCGGCCGAGTACCAGCCAAAGAAACGGAACAAAGAACACTATCTGAACAAACACCGTGCTGGCCATGCCCAGACAGAAGAAAGCGTAGAACACCCACCCCGCCCCACGCTTTTCCTGATAGGCGTGGAACAGACAAATATAGAAAGCCACGAAGCACAGCTGTGCAATGCTGCCTTGCAGTGACGAAAACTGGAAGGCAGCCAGCGACGTGAGCGCCAAAAACGAACACGACACCATACGGCTGTAAATGCGTATCAAGGCGTTGATGTTGTTCAGTTCAACCATCAGGTAGGCAGCCACTATGGTGCAAGCATAGGGTGCCCACAGCTGTTGGTCGTACAACAGCCCCCCGGCCACCCACGCCAGTGTGGCGAACACCAGCATGAAGGGCAGCGCGTAGCGGCTTTCTGCTATTTTGTTCTGAAATCTTTTCAATGTTGCTTCAACTCTATGGATGCGCAAATGCACCCCGACGCTAAATGACTCTCTTAACTCCTTATTATACCCACAATGTCCAAGCTCTTAACTCCCGTCAGAGGTCAGCACCGATGTCTGAGCGGAAATATTTGTCGGTGAACTGTATTTTCTGAGCCTCTTGGAACGATTTCTGAAGCGCTTCGGCCTTGTCCTTTCCGTAGGACGACACAGCAATCACACGGCCACCATTGGTCACCACCTGCCCGTCTTTCAGAGCCGTTCCGCTATGGAACACGATGCTGCCATCCACCTGATCGATGCCACCGATGGGGTAGCCTTTCTGGTAAGCCTCGGGATAGCCCCCGCTGACAAGCATCACGCAAACGGCGCTGCGCTCGTCAAACTCCACGTGGCACTGGTCGAGTGTTCCGTTGGCCACCCCTTCGAACAAATCGACGATGTCGGTTTTCAGACGCAACATCACACTCTCCGTTTCGGGGTCGCCCATGCGGCAGTTGTATTCGATGACCATCGGTTCGCCCTGTTCGGGATGCTGGCGGTCACCGCGGCTGATCAGTCCGAAGAAGATGAAGCCTTTGTAGTCGATGCCCTCGGCGGCCAGCCCTTCAACGGTGGGACGGATGATGCGTTCCTCCACCTTCTGCATCCACTCTTTGGTGGCAAACGGAACAGGTGTGACACTGCCCATTCCGCCAGTGTTCAGGCCCGTGTCTCCTTCGCCAATGCGCTTGTAGTCCTTGGCTTCGGGCAGAATCTGGTAGTGCTGGCCGTCGGTCAGCACGAACACCGAACACTCTATTCCGCTGAGGAACTCCTCGATGACCACTCGCGACGAGGCGTTGCCAAACATGCCGCCGAGCATTTCCTTCAGTTCGCGCTTGGCTTCGTCGAGTGTGGAGAGTATGAGCACTCCCTTTCCGGCACACAGTCCGTCGGCCTTCAGCACGTAGGGAGCCTGGAGGGTTTCCAGAAAAGCGAGCCCTTCGGCCAGGTGCTCGCCGTCGAACGTCTGATAGCGGGCAGTGGGGATGTGGTGACGCTGCATGAACGCCTTGGCAAAGTCTTTTGAGCCTTCCAACACGGCACCGGCCTTCGATGGGCCGATGACCGGCACATGGGCCGTGCGCGGGTCGGCCTGCAGTTCGTCATAGATGCCTTTCACCAGCGGGTCTTCGGGCCCCACCACCACCATGTTGATGGCATTGTCGGCCACAAACTGCTTGATGGCCTCGAAGTCATCAGCCTTCATGCCGATGTTCTGGCTCTTTCCTCCTGCTGCGAGCGGCATGCCGCCAGTGCCCGCATTGCCAGGGGCTACGAAGAGGTTATCTACTCTGTTGCTTTGGGCAATCTTCCATGCCAAGGCGTGCTCACGGCCGCCACTACCTAACAATAATATGTTCATGTCTTGATTCTTACTATTTCTTTTTTGCGTTTCCTTTATGTAGCCTGCGAGAAGTGCCTTCATTCCGGCCCTCTCACTTCAGATAGTCCTCGAAGTATTGTGTGATGCGCTCGTGCAGATGAACGCTCTGGTGGCCTCGCATGTTGTGGGGCTCGCCGGGATAGACAAAGAAGTCGGGTTGCGTTCCGGCCTTGATGCATTCGGCCAAGAACGACAAGCAGTGCTGGGGCACCACCGTGGCGTCGTTGTAGCCCGTGATGATTTGCAATTTCCCCTTCAGGTTCTTGGCTTTGTCCAGCAGGCTCGTCTTCGCGTATCCTTCAGGGTTGGCCTGCGGTGTGTCCATATAGCGTTCCCCATACATCACCTCGTACCACTTCCAGTCGATGACGGGGCCTCCGGCCACGCCCACTTTGAACACGTCGGGATAGTTGGTCATGAGCGAAATGGTCATGTATCCGCCAAAACTCCATCCGTGAACGCCCAGACGGTCTTTATCCACGTAGGGCAGCGACTGCAAGTATTCCACGCCCTTCATCTGGTCCAGCATCTCCACCTGCCCCAGTTGGCGGAAGGTGGCCTGTTCGAAATCGCGTCCGCGGTTTTCGCTGCCCCTGTTGTCGAGAATGAAAAGCAGATAGCCTTTCTGCGCCATGTAGGTTTCCCACGAGCGGCTGCAGTAGTGCCAGCGGGCGTCCACATTGTGTGCATGCGGACCGCCATAGACATAGACCACTGTGGGATACTTCTTCTGCGGATCGAACCCTATGGGCTTCACCATGCGGTAGTAGAGGTCGGTCACACCGTCGGCGGCCTTCAGGGTGCCACAACTGTACTCGGGCACGTTGTAGCCCGCCCATGGGTCGGCGGCAGTGAGATAGTTCACTTTAAACTTTGCGCCCTGCGTCTTTCCGTTTGCGCTTTGCGCTTTGGCCAGATTGATGATGTCAATCTTTCGCGGCACTTCGGGCTCCGAATAGCGGTCGAGCAGACAACTGCCGTTGGCAGACAGTTCGCCCGTGTGCCATCCACGCCCGTTGTCGAGCGGCCGGCGCTGTCCGTTGTCAATGCTGACAGCATAGAGATTGGCCTGAATGGGGCTGGCCTCGTTGCTCAGTATGACCACCGACTTCTGGCGTTTGTCAAAACCAACCACGTCCAGCACGACCCACTGTCCGCTGGTGAGCTGACGCATGTCGCTGCCGTCGGCTTTCATCAGGTAGAGGTGGTTGTAGCCGTCGCGCTGGCTCTGCAGCAAGAAGTGCGAGCTGTCCCAGGGCAGGAACACGATGGGATGCTGCGGCTCCACATATTTGTCGTTCTGTTCGCGGTAGATTTCGGCTTTCTTTTCGCCGGTGGCGGCATCGTAGCCCACCAATCGACAGTCGTTCTGGTCGCGGTTGAGTTCCTGCATGTAGAGGGTCTTCGAGTCGGGGCTCCAGGCAATGTTGGTGAAGTAACGGTCGGTTGGGTCGCCAGCTTTGAGATAGATGGTATTCCCCGAACGCAGGTCATAGACGCCCACGGTCACTTTGTGGCTCGTCTCGCCCGCCATGGGATACTTGTCGGGCACATGCTGAGCCTCGCGGCTGAAGACATCCACCTGTGGATAGTCGGCCACCATGCTCTGGTCCATTCTGTAGAACGCCAGCCGCTGCCCGTCGGGGCTCCAGAAAAGCCCTTTCGTGATGCCAAATTCGTCACGGTGAACACTCTGCCCATAGACCGTTTCGCGGTTTCCGTCGGTGGTCAGCTGTCGTTCTTTTGCTTGTGTGCCTCCGTCGTCGAGAGTGGTCACAAACAGGTTGTCGCCCCTGACGAAGGCATAGGCCCGCGATGCCGCGCACCACTCCTCGGCCTGCACGTCGTCGCGGTTGTACTTGGCCAGCAGTCGTTTCTTCTTCCAGTCGATGAGCATCAGTTCCTTGCCATTGACGAGCTTCACAATGCTTTGTCCGGCATAGGGAAATTCCGCATTGTACAGATGGCGCATCTGGTTGTGTTCGTCGCTCTGGGTGAGCGGCTGGATGTCGGCCAGCGAGAGCAGACGCGTTTCCTTGCCGTTCTGCTTGTTCACGATGGCGCAATGGTCGACCTCCAGGCGCACCAGTTCGTCGCCCCACCAAGTGGTGAAGCGGTTTTCGGGCACCATGTTGCGGTAGTTGGTGCCGCCGAAATTAAGATCCTCAAGCGTGAATTCGTTTTGGGCAGTCATGGTGGTTGCAGGGTTCAGGGTCATCAGTGCCACGATTATACCGAACCATTTCATCCTAGTCTTCGTCATGGTCGAATCTCCTTTGCTTTTTGCCGCCGCCAAAACGGTTGTCCCGACCGAATTTCTTTCCGTCGCGGCCGAAACTTTTGCCGTCGCGGTCGAAATCCCTTCCGTCGCGGTCGAAACGCTTTCCGCCACGGTCATAACCTCTGCCGCCGCGGTCGGAGCCTCTGCCTTCGCCGCCGAAGCGTTTGCCTCCGCGGTCCTGGCGCCTGTTGTCGCCGCCTTCACGGTCGAACCGTTTGCGCGGTTCCCCCTTGTAATCCCTCTCGAACGAGTGGAACTTGAAGGTGCGAATGTCGCCTTCCTCGTTTTCTTCCTCCTCGTCAAGATGTTTCTTGAAGTCGCGGTTTTTCTTGAAGCGGTGTTTCTCGGCCATGGCGCGCTTTTCCTCTTCGGTCTTCACGATGCCGCCTTCGCTGCGGAACTCCTTCATGCGTCCCTCGAACATCTGATATTTGCGGAACTCGCATTCCAGCGACCCGTTGAAGAGCGGAATCTTGATGCTGGGTTTCAAGCCGATGGCCTCGAAGCACTCCTCGCGGTAGCTCAGCACCCATGCGTCGTTGCCCTGGAACGAGTGCTTCAGCCGCTCGCCAATCATGCGGTAGGTGCCCAGCAGGTCGGGCGTTGAGATGCGCTCGCCGTAGGGAGGGTTGGTCACCATGATGGCTTTCTGCTGCGGCTGCTTGAAGTCCTTGAAGTCGGCCTGTTCGATGGTGATGACGCTGGAGAGCCCGGCGGCCTTGACGTTCATGCGGGCGGTGTTGACGGCTTTCATGTCGATGTCGTACCCGTAGATGTGGTGTTTGAACTCGCGCTCCTGCGAGTCGTCGTTGTAGATATGGTCGAAAAGCTCCTGGTCAAAATCGTTCCACTTTTCAAAGGCATACTCCTTGCGGAACACACCCGGGCTCATGTTCAAGGCAATGAGCGCAGCCTCGATGAGCAGCGTTCCGCTGCCGCACATGGGGTCGATGAAGTCGCAGTCGGCCTTCCACCCCGTTTGCAAAATCATTCCGGCGGCCAGCACCTCGTTGAGCGGAGCCTCCACACTCTCCTGGCGGTAGCCGCGCCGGTGGAGCGACTCGCCGCTGGAGTCAAGGCTCAGCGTACACTGATCCTCGGCAATGTGCATGTTGAGCCTGATGTCGGGGTTTGCCACACTGATGTTGGGGCGGCTTCCCGTCCGCTCGCGAAACTGATCGACAATGGCGTCCTTCACCTTGTAGCTCACAAACTTCGAGTGGCGGAACTCCTCGCTGAACACCACCGAATCCACGGCAAACGTCTTGCTGTTGTCCATGTATTGGCTCCAGTCTATCTTCATCACCTCGTCGTACACGTCGTCGGCGCTGAGCGCCTTGAAGTGCTTGATGGGTTTGAGCACCTTGATGGCTGTGTGCAGCTGGAAGTTGGCGCGATAGAGCATTTCCTTGTTGCCCGTGAACGACACCATGCGCCGCCCTATCTGCACGTTGTTGGCTCCCAACTGGGTTAGTTCCTGCGCCAGTATGGGCTCCAGCCCCATGAATGTCTTGGCGATAAGCTCAAACTCTTTGTTAAATTCCTGTTCCATTGTCGAATTCAAAATCACTTTTATCGGGTTTTACTTCTTTGTATTTCTTGGTTTTGGGACGCAAGTCGCGCGTCACCCACACATTGGCTCCCACCACGCTTCCTTCGCCTATGGTGATGCGGCCCAGAATGGTGGCATTGGCGTAGATGATGACATTGTCCTCCAGGATGGGATGGCGCGGAATGCCCTTGATGGGGTTGCCGTCGCTGTCCAGCGGGAAGCTCTTGGCCCCGAGCGTCACACCCTGGTAGAGTTTCACGTTGTTGCCAATGATGCAAGTAGCGCCAATCACCACGCCCGTTCCATGGTCGATGGTGAAGTGGTGGCCTATCCGTGCCGCCGGATGGATGTCGATGCCCGTTTCGGAATGGGCCATCTCGGTCAGAATGCGCGGTATCAGGGGCACGTCGAGCTTCACCAATTCGTGGGCCACGCGGTAGTTCACCAAGGCCTTGATCACAGGATAGCAGGCTATTATCTCGCCATAGCTCTGGGCAGCCGGATCGCCGTTGTAGGCGGCCTCGACGTCGGTGGCCAGCACACGGCGCACCTCGGGCAACTGCCTAATGAGCTGTGCGGCCAGCACCTCGGCCTTGTCGCGCCGCACGGCCAGCAGGGCGATGTCGTCGTCCTCACTTTCGCATCCAAAGCAAATGCCGGCCAGAATCTGGTCGGACAGCAGTTTGTGCAGCCGTTCGATGTTCACACCGATGTGGTAACGAATGGTCTTGATGTTGACGGTAGATTTACCAAAATAACCTGGAAACAAAATGCTTCTCGAAAGTTCAATGATTTCTTCCAGCGCGCGCTGCGAAGGCAACGGCTTCCCGTCGCTATGCTGGTGGAACAAACCCTTCAATGCTTTCGGCTCCGAAAGTTCCTCAACGGTTTGTGTCAGGGTTTGTGTTAAATTCTCAGTACTCATCTGATGGGGGTTGTATCAATAAATCTGCTGCAAAGGTACGAAATAATGCTGATATACGAAAGCGATTTTGGAAGATTAACGCAGTTCGCCCCATAAATAAAGGCAATTCGAGGAAATTTGAGGAAAGTCCGCAAGATACCACTAAGCAAATCGAGGCGGATTGCGGAACGAATTAGGTTTCCAATTCGGACTCGGCCTTGCCGCTTGCCAGAGCAAGAACCCCTGATAGCCCCATGTCGGAAAGTTAAACTTTCTTAACGGTCTGCGCAAATCAAGACATTTCTCGGCAGTTCGAACCGTTTCCACATTCTGCGTTTTTCTTTCCCAAATCTGCCGTGATTTGCATAGCAATTTATTCCCAGAATGGTATTACTTTTGCAGCCCGAATTTTAAAAGGATTTAGAAGATGAGTAGAAGCACTTTTTCGGTATTGTTCTATGCGAACAAGAGTAAGGTAAAGAACGGCATCGTGCCAGTGATGGGCAGAATCACCATCAACGGGACGCAAAGCCAGTTCAGTTGCAAGCGGAGCATCCCACTGTCGTTGTGGGACGCGAAGGGCAACTGTGCCAAGGGCAGAAGCAGGGAGGCTCTTGACCAGAACCGTGAGCTTGACAACATCAAGGCACAGATCATCAAGCACTACCAGCACCTGTCAGACCGTGAGGCATTCGTCACGGCAGAGATGGTGCGCAATGCCTATCAGGGCTTCGGCAGCGAGTACGAAACACTGCTGGGTGCGTTCGACAAGAACATTGCCAGTCTGAAAAGACGTGTCGGCAAGGACAGGGCTTTGGCACATACAAACTGCAAGTGAGGTCGAGGAACTACGTAGCAGACTTCCTTCAGATGTATTTCCGTCGCACTGATATGTCCGTGACCTCCTCGTTTTCATGAACTTCACTGCCCTGTCTTTCGTGGACTTGAAGGAACTGACTACGGACAATATTGTGGAGGTCTACGGTGAGAAATGGTTTGTCAACAAGCGTCATAAGACAGGTGTACCATATCAGGTGAAACTGCTGGCAGTGCCCTTGCAGATTATCGACCGCTACCGTGACTATCCGAAGGAAAATCCAAAGTCAGTTTTCGGCGAAGTCAATTACTGGAGCGTATCAGCCGTAACCACAAGCCCTTTGAGGTGATACTGGCAGCAATAACAGAGCTTACGAAGCATGGGGCATGACAAGGCACGACGGGCTTGATGCTGACGCAGGTACGGATATTTCCACAGGCGAGAAAAACCGTAGCCTATTAGGGTTTTTCCGAGCCGCACAAACAAGTTAGTGCTAAAAATCCCTAATAGGCCGAGGTGTTGCACCCCTCTGGACTCCCTGCAAAGACCGTCGGCAAGAGCCAAACACAGACAGGAACGAGAGACCAACGAAACGAAATGTCAAACGAATAAATCAAAACAATCGAATGGGATACGCAGTATTACACTTAGAGAAAGCAAAGGTAGCGGACAGAGGTATGTCTGCCTACATCAACTGCTGGAAGAACAGGAAAAGACGAGACTGGTGATAGCCGAGGCAGAACAGGCCAAGAAAGAACTTGCCCGTATTAAGGCAGAGACTAAGACAGAGGAATTGAAGTTATCGACCTTGGTCGCTTGCCTGAGCAAGAACTCCGCCACGAAGACTGCCACCAGCGTACTCAACGGAGTGAATTCCCTTTTTGGCGGCAACAAGGTGAACCGACTGGAGAAAGAGAATGCCCAACTGCATAGGGAGGTTGAAGATTTGAATGACCAGATTGAAAGACTGCACACCGATATGCAGAGGTTGAAGGACAGCCACGCAAGAGAACTCAACCGTACCAATGAGCAGCACCAGCAGGAGGTGAGCAACTTGAAGCGCATCTTAGACAAGGCTTACAGATGGTTCCCAAGTTTTAAGCGTTTCCTCCACATGGAGCGTGAGTGTCTGCAATACGGTTTCAATGAGGAACAGACCGGCAAACTGCTGCACGGGCAGAACGTCAACTATAGCGGGTGGCTTCACTCTAATGAGTATAGGCGCAATGTACTTGCGGATAATGTCACGGCACAACTGATTAGGGACGAGAAGCGAAACTTGTTCCTGCATATCAACGAGACACCCATTACCCAATGGTTTATGGAACAGTTTGGGCTATCTCAAAGTCAGACTCGAAAGAAGGGATTTGGGCTTTAAGCCTATCCCTTTCGAAATTTACTGAATAGAGAATTTGTTCCCTGCAATAAACATCTCTAACTCTGGCAAGTGCATAAACAATTTGTCTGCGAGAATATCGTAAGGGTGCCATATTCCATCAAGTTTCAATTGTTTAGCAATCCTATACCAATCCCATATCTGGGAATCCGTAATGCTTTCAATGGCCGATTGATACCAATTTCTGTAAGAGGCCGTAATGACTGATTTCTCCATTTTGTCCAGATGATAAAGAATTTTATTTATCTTTATGGAGAAGGTATCTCCTTGTCCGTAATCGTCAGCATCTTTAGCCTGACAGACTTCTTTGGTTGCTTCAAAGAGGATGCCCCATGCCCTTTCTGTCGTAATGTCTCGCCCTGTTGTTGAGAGGATCCAGATATATTCGTAAGGCGTAAGTTTATCTCTATCAATAGTGTATGATCTGTCTTCACACAATCGCCTGATCACAAATGGGCGATTTTTTCCAATGGCTAAGTCCTCTTTATGTTCCAATACATACGAAAGTGGAAAATGCCTGATGACAGCCCATGCGCATTTTTCCTCATGGTACTGCTCCCATAAACCCTTGATAATAGGCTCAAATGACTCGTCCCACAAATCAAGTAATCGTGTGTATGCCCATTCACGAAATGACTTTTCACGACGAAGGTGATGCATAATGACTTGCATCTGTTGCCCTTTGTCAAGTCCAACAAAACGCCGTCTCAATTCTTTCAAGGCGGCATTTTCTGTTTTCCTGTCTTCTCTCTGTAAGTCTCTCAGTAGAGACTTCAATGGAGTGTTCCATTGTTGAGGACTTCTATTTATCATATTTAGCCAATTCTTTTACATTTGAAAGTCGCTTTTCAAAATGCATAATAGCCTCTTTCTGTTGTTCAGGTATGATACCTGTTAAGATGCTTAATCTTTGATTCACTACATACTTTGCTCCTATCTCATCCAAGTTTAATGCGTCCATCAGTTTATTTGCAGCATCTTCTATATCGCGGCTAAGTCTTATTATTCGCACAGTTTCTCCTATATTGCAGGCTTGCGTAAGTAATGCTTTTGCGTAAATGACTTCGTTTTCTGCATATCTAATCCAGTCATTCA